>JGI12316J15309_10002530_pt1 | contig 281378 bp, 204 predicted proteins | sample MarCyaLeptolynsp_FD_15309 | JGI IMG/M metagenome (IMG submission 15309) | reverse complement strand
GGTCGGAGTCGGAGTCGGAGTCGGAGTCGGGCTCGGAGTCGGGCTCGGGTTCGGAGTCGGGCTCGGGGGCGGGCTCGGGGGCGGGCTCGGGCTCGGAGTCGGACTCGGGCTCGGGCTCGGAGGTCGGAGTCGGAGTCGGAGTCGGAGCCGGAGTCGGGCTCGGGGGCGGGCTCGGGAAAGACGCTCGGCCGGTCGGGGCTGCGCGGTGGGGGGGACCGTGCTCAGGCATACGGTCCGCTGATCGCTGGCGTTCGGCGCAGGGCTTGGTGCCGAGCATGGACCGTAGCGCGTGCGGTCCGAACTGCGCGCGGTCCCCCCCACCGTCTCCGCCCCTTGGCGTGGGTGGGTTTGGTGCGCGCGGCGCGCGGGGGAATGGGGGATTTCTGGAGGTGCCGGCCCGTGGCCGGCAGATTGTTGTGAGGGTTGGCGCGGACGCGAGCGTTGGTGGGGAACGTCAACGTTGGGGGGACGTCGGGCTCAGCGTGGCGTGACCGTTGGCTTGGAGCCTCGACGTTGGGCGGACGTCTGGCGCGGCGTAGCGTGACCTTGGGCTTAGAGCATCAGACGTTGGGCGGACGTCGGGCTCAGCGTGGCGTGACGTTGGGCTTGGAGCATCGACGTTGGGCGCAGCGTGGTGTGACCTGGGCTGGCGGTATCAGCGTTGGGCGGACGTCGGGCGCGGCGGGGCGTGACCTTGGGCGGGCGGCAACGACGTTGGGCGGGCGGCGGGGAAAATCGCTCCCCCGGTTTTGGGCGGGGGAGCGTGGCGGCTGGTGAATCGGTGAGGGAGATGGCGGGGCTCAGGCTGACTCGAGGGCGTCGATGACGAGGCGGGCGGCGGCGACGCCGGAGTTTTGCTGCTGGCCCGTGATGAGGTTGCCGTCGCGGACAGCGTACTCGGTGAACGGAGGCTTCACGGTGAACGTGGTGCCCTCGAGTTTCCGCGCCTCGGTTTCGATCCAGAAGGGCTGGATTCGCTGGCCCACGGTCTCGTCGGACATCTTCTCTTCACCGTCGGCAAACCCCGTCCACGTTTTGCCCTTCACTAGCAGCGTCCCGTCGGACAGCGGCGTGTCGAGCAACATCGCGGTGGCGTGGCACACCGCGGCGCTCGGGCGACCCGACTCGTAAAACGACGAGAAGAATTTCATCAGGCCTTCGTTTCCGCGAAACGTGTACATCGGCGACTGGCCTCCGACCAGAAACACGGCGGCCAGCCCGGCGGCGTCGAGGTCGGCCACCGCCGGCGTCTCGTCGAGCTGCTTCATCAGGTCCGGGCGCTTCATGAAGCCCAGGGTCAGCAGATCGTTGGCGGAAAAGCCGCTTTCGTGGGTGGGGTCGCTGTAACCGTCGAACTCGACCTTGCCGCCGGCGGGGCTGGCAATGATGACATCGTAGCCGGCCCTCACGAATTCCTGGAACGGATGCGTAAGCTCGGCGGCCCAACAACCGATGGGCCATCCGGTCTGTTTCGAGGTAGCGGGGTTGGCCGCCACCATGGCGATCGTTCCCTTGCTGGGCCCGTGGTGCGCAGCGGGGCCCGTGATTTCTTTGAGCTTCGACATGAGGTGTCCTTTTGGCAAATGGCTGGAGCGAGTTGGCTCGCCTCAACCTGCCGCGCAGGCCGCCGCGCTTCCACGGGTATTTGGGTGAGCTACTCACCTCGAGGTAAGTAGCTCTCGCTTCGCCGATTCGATAGCCTGCCCCCGTGCCCGACTTCGACTACGACGGCAAGACCTACTACAACCCGGTGGAGTTCGCGATGGACCGAGTCGGCGGCCTCTGGAAGATGCCCATCCTGTGGCGACTGCGCGAAGAACCGCGCCGCTACAGCGAGCTCAAGCGGTCGATTCGGCACATCTCGGACAAGGTACTCAGCTCTCAGCTCAAGGAACTGGAGCGCGATGGCTTCATCGCCAAGAAGATCTTCGCCGAGGTGCCGCCGCGCACCGAGTACTCCCTTACCCAGCGCGGCATCGACACCGTCCCCCTGATCGAGGAGTTTCGGGCCTACGGGCTGCGGCTGATGGGCGAGTGCGGCATCGAGACTGACGCCGAATCAACGCCCTAGCGGCGCGGCTTCGAGCGCGCTGAGCCCGCGCCGGTCGGTCGTGCTACCCATGGGTTGTGCGCGTCTTCTATGGCGATCATCACGAGGTGCCGCTGCCCGAAGGGCACCGATTCCCCATGCAGAAGTACCGGATGCTCCGGCATGCCCTTGTGGAACGCGACGTCCTCGCGCCGGACGAGCTCTATCCGGTCGAGCCGGCGCCGCTCGCGGCTCCCCTGCGCGTGCACGACGCCAACTACGTGCACGGGTTCATCAACGGCACCATGACCGCGGCCGAAGTGCGCAAGATGGGCTTTCCCTGGTCCAAGAACCTGGTCGCGCGCACTCTCGCCAGCGTCAACGGAACGGTCCGCGCCGCCTGGGCGGCCCTCGACGACGGCGTGAGCGGCAACCTCGCCGGCGGCACCCACCACGCCTATCGGGCCGAAGCGTCGGGCTTTTGCATCTTCAACGACATCGCCGTGGCGGCCGAAACGCTGCTGCAGGCCGGCGCTGTCGAGCGCGTGCTCGTGTTCGACGCCGACGTGCACCAGGGCGACGGGACCGCGGCGATCTTCGCCGGCGATGACCGCGTCTTCACCTGCTCGATTCACGGCGACAAGAACTTCCCGTTTCGCAAGCAGCAAAGCGACCTGGACGTCGCGCTTCCCGATGGCACCGGCGACAGCGGCTTCACCATCGCCGTGGAGCGCGCACTCAAAACCTGCTTCGACCGCGTCGAACCCGACATACTCTTCTTTCAGGCCGGCGTCGACGGCCTCGCCGAGGACAAGCTGGGCCGCCTGTCGCTCACCCACGAAGGCATGCGCCATCGGGACGAAACCGTGCTGGTCGCCGCCCGCCGTCGCGAAGTTCCGATTGTTCTTTCCCTCGGAGGCGGCTACGCCGATCCGCTCGACGCCTCCATCGAAGCGCACGTCAACACGTACCGCGCGGTGCGCGCGATCTTCCCTGGAGTGTAGGGCACCGGCGCAGGCCCACAGGGTATCGTCGGGCGATGCAGGATCGACGTCACCCGAACGTAGTCAATGTCGACGAGCTCGAGTTCGAGCATCAGAGCGACGGCCGCTTTGCCCTCGGCGTCGTCTTGCTGGCGAGTCACACCGGCGGCCAGCAGATCGGCGCCAACCTGTTCGAAATCCCGCCGGGCAAGGCCGCCTTTCCGCACCACTATCACTGCGGCATCGAGGAGGCGATCTACATTCTCGACGGTACCGGCGTTGCGCGCATCGGCGACGACCGGATCGAAGTCCGCGCCGGCGACTGGATCAGCTATCCGGCGGGCCCGGACCACGCACCCAGATGATCAACACCGGCAGCGCCCCCCTGCGCTACCTTTGCGTGTCGTCCAAGAGCCGTACCGACGTCGTGGGATACCCGGACTCGAACAAGTTTCTCGCGGCCGCTTCCCCCAGCGCCAACGCACAAGACAAACCGTGGGTCCGCGTCCTGTTTCGCGACCAGGGCCTCGACTACTACGACGGCGAACAGGACGAGTAGTCGAGCGCAGCCCTGCAGAGTCGAAATCGCTCAAACCGGGTTTCGGGGGCGGCTCTCCCGGCCGGGAGCCAGCCGTCGAAGAGGCCTACGCCCAACGATCGACCGAGAACCGCCAACGCGTTCGCGGATCGTTTGCTCTAGCGCAGCGTGTAGGTTGAGCTTTCGGCCTTTTCGAGCTGGCGATCGACCTCGAGCCAAAAACGCCCCATCTCGAGCATCTGATTCGGGTCGAAGAGGAATTCGTCACCGCAAAGTCGCCCCTCGATCTTGGAGGTGCGCGCCATGGTTTCGAACTGGTCCACGGAGAACGGCACGTGGACCGCGCCGTCTCGGAAGCTCAGCTCACCCGCGGCAACCGGAGCGCCGCCAACGAGAAAGTCGAGGCTTTGGCAGTTGGTGTAGCGCTGTGCTTCACCGGGGCGCCGAAGGCGCATCACAACTTGGGCATCGTCGCGACTCAGCATGCGACCGCCCTCTTCCGTGACCACGAAAAAGTCGGCGACGATGGATCGCTCGCCGTCCGGATCGCGAGCGACAATGTTCTTCCACGCGAAGACGCGAATCTGCTTAAACCGATCGTAGCTTTCCTCTTGCTCTCCCACGGCAGCCGTTGGCCACTTGGGTTCAGAGGAGCGGGTGGTCGCCGCGACCTCTCCTTCACGCCGCTCTGATTCCTTTACGCAAGTGACCTCCCCTACCGCTTCGCAAACGTACGTCACGTTCCACCCGCAGCCCGTCACCCGGACGGCACCGCCGCCGAGCTCGCGAGATTCTGCGTCGGGGCAGGAGTACTCGCCCTGGAAGCGCTCCGTCGCCGTGTTCGCGCTCCGCACGCTGTGGACCACGCAGGCAGATGAACACATCAACGCGACGACAAGGCCAAATCGTTCGCCCATGCGCCGCATGATAGCCGGAAGGCCGGGTCGCTTTAGCCCTGACGACTACCGGCCAGTCCGGCTTGGGCCAGAATTGTCTCGATGTAGTCGTCGGGAAAGCGGTGCTCGCGCATGCCGGCGAGGTAGTGGTCCACGTACCAGTCCTCGGGGCGCAAGGTCTCGTCCCAGTCCAGGGGGTAGTAGGTCTCGGCGGCCGCCGCGCCCGCGCCGGTGGCGATATCGATGGCGCGGCGCTCGTAGCCGCCCTCGTAGCGGTTGAGCTCGTCGAACTGGGCGACCGTGAGTTCGTAGGCCACGCCCAGGACCCGCCCCCCGGCGTGTTCGGCGATGGCTCCCTTGCCGGTTCCGTCCTGGCCGAGGGACGCGAACGCGTGGCGATGGTGGCTCAACGTGGCCGCTCCGACCACCCGGACCGCCCCCACTCGCGCGGCCAGCCGCGCGCTGCTCATGTTGGACCCGTAGGCGAAATACAGCATCGATGGAACATTTCCACACAGGTGCGAAAAACCTGGTGTTCAGGTGTGCGAGCCTGTGTACAAAGATCCGAGATTATCTCCCAAATCTTTTAAATTATTAGCAAAAAGGTTGTCTTCGGCTCGTTACTCCCGCACTGTGTTAGCCGTTCGATGCGACGAGTTGATTACATCAAGATCGTCCGCTCCGAGTGGTTTTTCGTGGTGGTGATGATGGCAGGGGTTGCGCTCGTAACGAGCGCGGTCTAGCCGGGGTCGAGCCTGGGCGCCGTAACCCGATCGGGGGGGACGCGGCTGCGGCGCCCAGCCTCTTTTTCTCACCCGCGACGCGGCGAGTGCCGGCGTCGCCATCCATCGGCGAGTCGCGGTTGCCTGTCGGCGCCCGCAGTCGGCTACTCGTGCCAGTCGGCGGTCAGGTCGAGCCACAGCGCCAACCCCGCAAAGTCGCCGTACTTGCGGTAGTGGCCGGCGATCGCCCGGTCGGCCGGCACCTTCCGCCGCTTGTACAGGTCGCAAAACCGGCTGCGGCACCAGCTGTCGATGCCGGGGTCCTGGTAGTGGCCCATCATCCGCATGAGGTGCGCGGCCGCGTAGGGCCCGACACCTGGGAGCGCAAGCAGCTTCTTGCGCAGGTCGCCCGCGTCCTCTCGAGCCGACCGCCAGGCATCGGGCGCAATGTCACCGCGCGCTACCTGCCGGGCGAGCTCGCGGATGTGGGGCGCCCGATAGCCCGCGCGCATTCGCTCCCGAAAGAACGACTCCGGCCGGCGCGCCAGCCGCGACGGGGGCGGAAACGCCCGCACTCCACCGGGGGCCGCGACCCCTGCGGCCTCGACGAGGTTGCCGACCATCGACTCGGTCAGCGACCAGGAACAGTTGGTCGTGCAAACGATTTTGATGATGTCTTCGAACGCGGTGGCGCATCGCAGAATCCGCCCACCTCCGCGTCGCGCCACCCAGGCGAGTCTCGGCTCGTCGGCGATGAGTTCGTAGAACTCACCCAGGTCGTCGTCGAGGCGAAGAATGCCGCGCATTGCGTCCCGGACCCGCCGCATGTCCTCGGCCGAGAGCGCTTCCTCGCTGTCGACCCGAACCTTCACCCCGTTGCGGCCGCCCGCCTTCGCGGCCACCGCGACCGCGCGATCGTCGTCGAGACAAAACGCATACCGCAGCTCGCCGGCATTCGCGTCCCACGAAAACGGCGGCAGCGCGTACCAGCCGTGACTGCGCACCGTGAGCTCGAAGTCGAACGGCTCGGGGGCGCGCAGGGTGAAGCGTCGGTGGGGCACGGTGCTAAGGTACCGCGCGATGGCGCCGCGGATCTCCGTTCTGTTGCCGTACCGCAACGCCGCGCCGACCCTCGAAGAAGCACTCGACGGCGTGCTGGACCAACGCGGGGCCGGCGACGTCGAGGTGCTGGCGATCGACGACGGCTCGACCGATGGCGGACGCGACGTAGTCGATCGTTTGGCCGCGCGGCACGCCGGCCTGCATTCACTGGCGAGCGCGGCTCCCGGCCTGGTCGGCGCCCTGACGACCGGACTTTTGCACTGTCGCGCGCCTTTCGTCGCGCGCATGGACGCGGACGACGTGTGTCTGCCGGGTCGCTTTGCCGCCTGCGCCGACATGCTCGAACGGCAGCCGGAGCTCGCGGTTGCCGCCACCCAGGTCGAAGCGTTTCCCGACGAGGCGCTTGCCGACGGGATGCGCCGCTACGTCGCCTGGCAAAACCGCCTGGTCTCAGCCGCGGATCACGCTCGCGAGTTGTTCATCGAGTCGCCGCTTTGCCATCCGTCGGTGATGATCCGCCGCGAGGCGCTCGACCGAGTGGGCCCCTGGCGCGAGGGCGACTTCCCAGAGGACTACGACCTGTGGCTCCGCCTCGACGGGGCGGGCTGGGACCTGGCCAAGGTGCCCGCTATCTTGCTGCGATGGCGCCACGCTTCGGGGCGCGCGACGTTTGCCGATCCGCGGTACGGCCGCGACCGGTTCGTCGCGGTCAAGGCGCCGCACCTGGCCCACCCGCTTCGGGCTATCGGTCGCCCGGTGGCGATCTGGGGTGCGGGGCGAACCGGCAAGCGCCTGGCCCGCGAGCTCGAACACAGCGGGCTGCAGGCCCATCGGTTCATCGACATCGACCCAAAGAAAATCGGTGGCACCGCCCGGGGGCGCCCGGTGGAGTCGAGCGCCAGCATTCGCGCCGGCGGCGAGTGCGTGGTCGTGGCCGTGAGCCAGTGGGGGGCTCGCGACCTGGTGCGGCAGCAACTCGTCAAAGCTCGGTGCCGAGAGGGCGTCGACTTTTTGTGCGCCGCCTAGGGGGTGTCCCCAGTTTCGAGGCGGCTCTCGCGATAGCGTTCCGGCCTCCTCACGCGCTAGCGTCGTTGCGCGTCGTCACGTGGGCCCACAGAAATCGCGCCTCGCCATCACGCGAGTGTGCCGCGGACATTTCCCAACAACCCTGTTCAAGGACACAAGGGCTTCGTTTCCGGGCACCCGTCAAAACGATGTCGCGAAGGACAGGCCGGCGTTGGTTTGGGCAAACGCCCCGCGAAAGTGGCCGACCTCGACCGATACGGCAAACCCGGCAGTCAGCCGCCGCGACAGCGACGCGTTCGCACTCCACTGCCCGGTTCCCAGCGACGCCGTTGCTCGGGCAGCCAGGTCAAAGGGCAGTCGCGTTCGCACACCGGCGACCCCGACGTGCGACCACCGGCCCTGGGCCGAGCGCGCCGCAAAGTACTGTCCCTGCAGGCCGGCCGTTTCCGACAGCGACAGGGACACGCCGGTGGACGCAACGGTCGCCAGCCCCTCGGCGGTCGCAATACCGCGCACGCCACCGAGCACCGACAGGCGCTCGCCGACTCGACGTTCACCGTCGAGGCCGAGCCCGCCGCTGCGAAGGCCGGCCTGGGCGGTTGCGGTGGCCGTGACGACGGCGGCCGTCTTCTGATTCGGCCGCAACACCAGGCCGACAGCCGCTCGATGAGCGAGGCGCCGAACCTCGACGTCATCGACGACCTCGAGCGCGCCGACGGGAACGAACATGGAGTAGGCGCCGTTCAGGCTCCAACGCGCCGAACCGTCGTAGGACAGGCTGGCACCGCCGGACATCTGCGTGCGGTCGGCAACCAGCGCGGTTCCCACCGAGGCCGACGCCCTCCACTGCCGCGCGTCGCGAATCGCCGCTAACCCGTCGCGCGCTTCGGTGTCGTTGGGTGACTGGGCCAGCACGCCGCGGTACAGGGCGCGCGCGCGAGCATAGTGACGGTCGGCGCGCTCGACAAAGGCCAGCCCGTTGGCCGCGGCACTGTCGGTTGGGTCTTCCTCGAGCAGCCGGCGGTACACCGCCCTCGCCTGGCCCAGGTCCCCGCGCCAGGCGAGGGTTCGCGCCCGGCCGAGGACGGCCCCGCGGTGATCGGGGTCGATAGCCAGGGCGCGATCGTAGAGTTCGAGCGCTCGCTGCAGCTCGCCGGTCCACGAATGCGCTACCGCAAGATCGACCACCAGGTCGACGCGGTCGGGGGCCAACCGAAGACCTCGCGCAAGCGAGCGCGTCGCCAGGGCCAGATCGCCGTTGGTCCGCTCGATGACGCCCTTGAGGTGAAACACCTCCGGCGATCGGCTGCCCTCTGCGGCGAGCTCGCACAGCAGTGCGTAGGCGCGCTCGTGTTCTTGTGCGCGAAACAGCTCCGCCGCTCGCTCGGTCTTGGAGTTGGCGTGCGCGACTCCACCGGCGACGACGAGCACCACCACCGTGCTCGCGACCACGGCAATGCTCCCCCGCCCTCTCATGCCGCCCCCAGGCGCCGCAGCGCCACGCTTTCGGCGATGGTCGTGCAATAGTCGTACTGGCCGATGGCGTCCGAGCGGTGACTGTCGGAGCTCATCCACACGGCCACCCCCTGCTCGAGGGCGAGCTCGACCAGGCGCTGAGACGGGCAACGCCACCGTTCGCTCACCTCGAAACAGGCGCCGGCTCGCCGCGCCGCCGCGACCAGGGCGCGACGGTGGTCGTCGCCAACCGCGCATTCCGACAGGCCCAGCTTCGGCAGAATGCTGAACGGGTGGGCAATCACCACCCGCTCGTACCGGCGAATCGCTCGCCGCAGACTGTCGACGAGGGCATCCACGGCCTGCTCGGGCGCCAGCAGCCCCCGGCCAATCAGCGCCCGCACCGCGCGCGGCGTGAAGACCGTGTCGCCGAGGGGCAGCTGATGGTCGGCTACGTAGAGCCAGTCGGCCTCGGTCCAGTCCGCGGGTGCGTCCACTCGACCTCGCTCGTCCAGCAACTTGGCCTCGAGGCCGCAGACGAGCTCGAGGTCGGGACAGGTGGCGCGGGCCCGGGCCACGGCGTCCACGAAGCCCGGCACCCAGGTGGTCGTCGCGCGCACGTGGTCGACACAGCCCAAACGGCGTAGGCCGCGGGTCCGCGCCGCGTCGATGTTGTCGAACACAGTTCCCTTGCCGTCGGAAAAGGTCGAGTGAACGTGCATGTCTTCGTCGGTCGCTAGATGAAACATGATTGGCTTTCTCAGCAAAAAGGGTGCCTGTCTCAGCCGGGGTGGTGCTCTTCGGTCGGCCGCTGGGCCACCGCCAGGGCCTCGCCCGCGCGAGCGCGAGCGCCGTCGCGCGCGGTGGCCAGCAGCCAGCGCACCAACAACACCAGCGCCAGCGCGACGAGCAGCCCCCACAACCAGTTCACCTTGACCAGCAGGCTCTCTTGTTCGCTGGTCAAAGGCCGATCCGTCGCTGCAGGCGGCAGTGCGCCCGTTACCTTCTTTGCTCCGGTAGGAGTCGATGCCTCGAGCAGCGAGTGCCAGGTGTCGCCGTCGAACACCGCCAGCGCGCCCAGCAGGTTGGTGAGTTCAGGGGGCTCCGGGCTCTGGGCGGAGTCGGCGATGGGCCAGCGCAAACGCAACACCCGACAGTCGGGCTGTTCGCAGTCGCCCACGCTCATCGCCGCCATGTCCCGCCGTGAGACGAACGGGACGCTCGCGACGCCTTCCGCGTCGACCCAGTACGACCCGGTACCGACGGCGATGCGCCGCAGAACATCGACGCCCGATCGCGGGCCGAAGGCCACGCAGGCCGGGGCGCATTGCTCGGCGTCGTCGGTCCAGTCCCAATCCGTTGTCGGCCGAGCAGCGGCCAGGGGAACCAACATGGGAGCGGACCGCGCCAGCCCGCGCCAGGAGAGAGACTCGGACCAGAGCAGGCGCAGGGGCGCACCGTCCTCGACCGCGGAGTAGAAGCCGGCGATCCCGTCGTCGTACCGTTTCTCCGAACGCGGCACGCGCAGCGACGACGTTGGCTCGAACCGAACCCAGAGAGCCTCGACGTCGAGAGCTTCGCAGGGAACTTCGCGGTCGGGGCGCAGGCGGGCGCTGATGTCGAACACCCACTCCGGGGCGTCCCACGACTCCTCGGGAATTCGCACCATCAACCGGCCGCCCGCGGCCGCGGCCGACAGCGAGTACGTGGAGATCACGCGACCGTTGAGCTCAACCCGAACGGTGGAATGCTCGCGGTCGAGGACGGTGGCGGCCGACCAGGCGACATCGAACCGCAGCTCGGGCCAGCTCGTCGGCTGCCAGGCGCGCGGTTTTCGCCACACGAGGCGAAAGCGGTGAGTGCCGGGTCCAACCGCCGTGAACCCGCGCTCTTGGCCCAGGCTCGCGAGCGACCCCACCACCAGCGGGTCGCGATCGACTTGAGCCGAGCGCGGCTCGGCGTCCGCCGGCCGCGTCGAGCCGACGAAGCAGCGCGCGGCTCGACAAAGCCGCGAGCCGTCGGACTCGAGCGCCCGGAGGCCGTCGGCAAGTCCGGCGGCTTCCCGCGCCACGATCCACAAATCGGGCCCGCGCACGTCGAGGACCGCCCGCACGTCGGCGTTTTTTGCGAGCAACGGCCCGAGCTCGCCCGACTGCTCCCCCAGAGCCAAAACCAGGCGCGGCCCGGCCTGGTCTCCGAACGCGGGACGAAGGCCCCGGGTGCGCAGGTACTGGTCGGCCAGGAGGTAGGCGGTCGCCGCGTCCGTCGAGATGGGCAGACGCGGGTCGATGACCACCGCATTGTCCTCGCCGGGACCGCGAAACCAGTTCGCGGGGGTGTCGCGCACGCTCACCGCTCGGGCGACCTCGCGCTCCGTCCAGCGCAGTTCGCTCGACGCCTCGATGACGAGCCATGCGTCGTCCTCGTGTTCGAACGCGCAGCGGTCGTCGCCGACGGCCAGCCGCGCGCGAATCTCGATGGTGTGATAGCCGGGCCGCAGCGCCCCGAGGTCAATGCGCAGGCGACCGCGGCCGCTGTCGTCGATCGAACCGGCCAGCCATCGACTCGTCAGGGGGCGGCCGTCGATGGCAACCGACAGACTCGACCGCTCGGCGGCCAGCATCGTCGATGCGCTCCAGTGGAGCACCAGCTCGTAGTCGCGGGTACCGTAGGCGCGGTCGGGCACCGACAGCACTCTCTCGGTGGAGCTCGAGGCTCCGCGAAGAACGGTGGCCGCGTCAAACAGCGGCTCCGCGCGCCGAACGCGTTCAGCGGCGCCCGGTGACGTTCCGGCGAGGGCGGCGAGAAGAAGGAACAAATTGACCACGCCCGTCTCGATTGCAAGCGGCGGTCCGTCGCATTGGGCCCGACGCTTGCACTACCGGGCGGGGCTATGAACGAGGACCAGCAGGTGACCCGGCGCCGCGAGCAGCTCGCACGCTCGCAAGCGACCCTGAGGCTGCTCAAGCGCCGCACGCTGCGAGCGCGGACCCTGGTCGGACTGCTTTTCGTGCTCGAGCTGGTTGGCGGACTGTTCGTCCTCCTTGCCAGCGATCACGCGAGGTTCTGGATCGGCTCATGACATCGAGCGAGACACAGCCCACCGCGTGTGCCGACGTCGAGCCCACGACCCGGCTCGTTCCGGCGGAGCTGGAAGACATCCTGGACTCCTTCGCAGTGCTCTTCGATCTGGTCGGGCCGGTCCTGGCCCTCGATTTCCCACTACTCACGCGACTTTGGCGCCGTCACGTCGGCGCTGTCCCCGACGACTTCGAAGGCGCGGTTCGCCGCGCCCTGCGGCTCGGGTATCTGCGTCGCGTCGTCGTTGGGGTCGAGCCCCACATTCTCGCCGGCTCGAGCACGCCGCCACCTCGACCATCTCTCGATGAGACGGCCGAGCCCGAAACACGTCTCGAAACGAGAACACCGGCACAACCAGACGATTCGGCGGCGGCGCCTACCCGCAACGACAGCGCCAGCGCCGAAGCGCGCGAGCTCGAAGAGGCCGCGTTTCGCCTGCAGCTGGCCATCGACGCCGAGACCGAAAAGCTGCTGCTGTTTCGCGTCGCCGTCGTGCTCGAGGTCATCGCGGGACTCACCCTGGCCCGCGAGCTTGCGCTATGGTTTGCGGGGGTGTGATGCGATGGAGATGTCTGCGGAGTATCTGCGCGAGACCGCGGAGCGCATGCGCGACGAAGGCGGCTACGAGCTCGCCGTTTCACACCGCGAACCCGTCAGCAACGACGGTGAGGTCGTGTACCACCTCACCCGCTACCAGCTCCGCAAGGGCGACGACCGCCAGCTAGCTCTCGAGTGTCTCGAGTACGAGGCGGGCCACGTCCACTTTTACGCCGAGCTGCTCGTAGCCGGGCCGGTGAGGGCCGACTGCGCGCGGCTCGACTCGTGGAAGTCGTGGCCCGACCGCGTCGAGCTCAAGTTCTACGCCCTGCCCGACACCGGCCGCGCTCTGGCCGTCGTCTGGTCGTACTAGGAGCCGCACGGCGCCCCGCCGTGACGAGGCCGCCCACCGGCAGGCGGCCGCTACGCGACCTTGCCGGTCTTGACCGTCTTGTCCCAGGTCATGGCCGCTCCCTGCAGTTCCTTGACGTAGGAACCGAAGGTAACCGCGCACAAAAAGGCCCCGTAGCCGCCGACATAGAGCAGCGCGGGCGCAAGCCAGCGCCCCCAGCGGCCCGGCTCCACCGCCTTGGCCAGGTACGACACGGCCATCGACAGCGACAGCCAGGCGTACAGGAACAACACGCCGATGGTGTGGCCGAGGTCGCCCCGCTCGAACGGCAGCGCATCCACGGCCCACTGCAGGGCCGGCGGATACAGCGCGTACAGGACGACCCCGAGCGAGACAAAGCCCGGAAACAGAAAGCCCTCGAGCCACGACTTCACACCGGACTCCCAATCGAGCACCAGAGAAACCAACGTGACGATGAGATAGGCGAGGCCGGCGATGATCCACAGGCCGCGAAACAGGGTCCAGGCCGTGTCGGCCGAGATGAAGTACAGCCCGATCAGCGCCGCAGACGCCGCGATCTGAAACAGCGGCATGAGAAAAATCGAAAACCACAGCAGGGCCATGGAGGCGGAACCCATGCTCGTATGCCACTCGCGATTGGCCCACAGGTGCCTGAACACGCTGGTGATCTGGACGTTGCCCCGGCCCCATCGGACGCGCTGTTTCCACAGGCCAACCAGGGAATCGGGCTCCTCGGCGTACACGACGGCGTTCGGCTCGAACAGCGCGCGCCGACCGCGAAGCTGGGTGCGAAAGGTCGTGAACGTGTCCTCAGCCAGGGTGTGCGAAAAGATCTTGCCGCCAATGGCGAGCAAGTTCTCTCGCGAGTGCAGTTGGGCACCGCCGGACAAACAGGCCAGAAAGCCCAGGGCGTTCTGCGCCCGGCGCGATGCCCCGGTGGCGGTGATGTACTCGAAGGTTACGAAGCGCTGCACGTAGTTGGGCGCGCGGCTCCCTTCCTTGATGTAGGCGGTCACCGCGCCCACCCCGGGGTCCGCGAGATGCCGCGCCATCTTTACCAGGGAATCCTCCGTGTAGATGACATCGGCGTCCATGATGAGAACGGCCTCGGTCCAGTCGCCGCTCCACAGCACGTCGAGCCCGTAGTTGAGGGTGTGGGCTTTGCCCTCACCGCCGGCAACTCGCCGGATGTGAAGCACGCGGCCCGGATACAGCTTCGCCCGGTCGATGACAACGGCCGGCGTCTCATCGGTCGACGCGTCGTCCACCACGTACACCCGCAGCCGGTCGCGCGGGTAGTCGAGCTTCATGAGCCGGTCGATGGTGGTTCCTATCACCGCGCCCTCGTTCCAGGCGGGAATGAGAATCGCCACCCGGGGCAAGTGGTGGCTGCAGTCTTCCAGGTGACTGGCGAAGAACGACCCGGCAACCAGGACGAACTGGTAGACGCCCGAAACGATGGGCAGGGCGGCCGCAAACACGGCGATGCAGGCGACGACTTCGAAGGCCCCGGCGATCATTACAGGGCGTTTGCTTTGCGAACGACGGGCCACGCGGCAACTGCCGCTGGCTCGGTACCGCCGGGTCTCGAGTCGTCTCGACGCGAGACGGTCGGCCACCCGGTGCCCGCCCCGAGTCTCAACTCGAGACGGCGATCGCCCCGAATCGGCCCGGGGGGCCTGGCACTGCCCTTGCTCTACCCGGGGCATGCTCGACGCTCCTCGCATCCTCATCGCCGAAGACGATCCCCTGTGTGCCCGCGTGACAACCGCGTTCCTGCACGCCCAGGGCTTCGAACACGTCGACCTCATCGACGATGGCGCTGGCGCCCGAGCGGCGATTTCCACCCAGAGGTACGACCTGGTCATTACCGACATAGGCCTGCCCGGTGCCAGCGGCCTCGACCTGGTCCGCCACATCCGCGCGACCCAGGCGCGTACCCCGGTCATCGTGATGACCGCGACGCCCACGGTCGATTACGCGGTTGAGGCGCTCACCCAAAAAGCCGACGCGTTTCTGACAAAGCCGTTCTCCATGGTCGAGCTCGGCTCCCACGTCGATACCTTGCTCACCAAGCGCCGCGACGCGCGCAAAACCGTGCTCGCGATCAGCGCACATCCCGACGACGCCGAGATCGGCTGCGGCGCCAGTCTGCTCCGCCACCGCGCCGAGGGTCACGACATCGTGCACGTGCTCGCCACCCGAGGGGCTCAGGGGGGCGACCAGGAGCGCCGAACCGCCGAAGCCCGGCGCGCCGCCGACCTGTTGGGCGCGCGGCTCGTCATCGGCGACTTGACCGACACCCGCGTGACCGACGGGCCGGAGACCATCGCGCTGATCGAAGAAGCGATTCGCGCGTATCAGCCCGACGTTGTCTACACCCACTCGGCCAACGACGTTCACCAGGACCACCGAAGCGTGCACCGCGCCACCCTCGTCGCGGCTCGCAACGTGCCCAACGTCTTTTGCTACCAGAGCCCCTCCACGACCATCGACTTTCGCCCGACGCTGTTTGCTGACGCCGGCGAGTTCTTCGACGCCAAGCTCGACTTGCTCGACGCCTACGGCTCGCAAACCGCAATTCGCGGCTATCTCGACCGCGAGGTCGTCCGCGCCACGGGCCGTTACTGGAGCCGCTTTTCGTCCTGCGAGTACGCCGAGCCCTTCGAGGTCGTCCGCCAGCGCTCGTAACCACACCTACTGCAGGGAGTTTTCGAATCATGAACAGAGTACTCGTTACCGGTGCGGGCGGCCCTGCCGCCATCGCCTTCCTTCGCGAAGTAGCCGACGAACCCGTCGAGCTGTTCGCCGCCGACATGGATCCCCTCGCCCAGGGTCTGTATCTCGTCCCTCCGAACAACCGGGTCCTGGTGCCGCGGGGCGACGCTCCCGAGTTCGCGGCCCGCGTCCTCGACATGTGCCGCAGCCACCGTGTGTCGATCCTCGTTCCCACCGTCGACGCGGAGCTTTTGCCCCTGGCGCGTGCGGCCGCGGAGTTCGAACGGGCGGGCGTTCGTATCATCGGCAACCGCGCCCGTGCCCTCGAGATCTGCCTCGACAAACTGCGGTTGATGCAGCAGTGCGAGTCCGTCGTTCCCGTGCCCCGAAGCGCGGCCCTCGACGACGACTTCGATGCGAACGCTTGGAGCTATCCCGTGTTCGCCAAGCCCCGGTCGGGCAGCGGCGGCCGCGGCTGCCGGCGAATCAACGGCCCCGAGGATCTGATGGACCTGCCGCGCGACGGCAGCGTTCTTATCCAGGAGTTCCTGCCGGGCGAAGAGTACTCGGTCGACGTCCTGTTGTCGGAGGGAGGATGTTTCGTCGTCGGCGTGCCGCGCATACGCTTGAAGGTGGATTCGGGCGTCGCCGTCGTCAGCAAGACCGTACTCGACGCCGACCTCATCGCCCACGCCCGTGCCGCAGCCACCCACGTGGGCCTGGCATTCGCCGCCAACATTCAGTTTCGCCGCGACGCCGCGGGAACACCGCGGCTGCTCGAAATCAATCCGCGATTCGCCGGAACCATGTCGCTGTCATCGGCAGCCGGCGCCAATCTTCACGTCCTGGCCCTTCGCCACGCCCTCGGCGCCCCGTTGCCAACGCGGGTGCCCATTCGCGAGCTCGCGGTCGTTCGCTACCTGGCGGACCGATTCCTGTCGGCCGCCGAGCTAGACGCGCTCACCTCGAGCCGCTCGCCCACCGCCATGGCGGTGTAGCGCGCCTCGACGGAGTTGATCGCTCGCCGACGAACAAGACAAACAACCAACGAACAAACCTGGAGAAAACGATGTGTGAAGTCCTTGGACACCTGAGCCACCGCCCGTCGGGCGAGCCCGGCAAGCCCGCCCTCCCCGCTACCCAAAGCCGGATTGCCATTGCGATGGTCGGCGTCGTCAGCAACCGCGCCCAGCTGCGCGATGAACTCGAGGCAAGGGGGCATCGATTCTCAGCCCCGCGCGACGAAGACCTCCTCGCCCGGCTGATCGAGGACCACGACGACGGCAACCTGGCCGCTGCCGTTCGGGCCGCGACTCGCCGAGCGCGGGGCTCCTACGCGCTGGCGGCTGCACTGACCGGCTCCCACGCGACGCGCCTGGTATGCGCTGGCCGGGCCATCCCCCTGGTCATCGGGTTCGACGCTGACCGCGGCCAAAGCACCGTTGCCTGCCGTGCCCTCGCGCCCGACGCGGGCGCGCGCTGGGTCATGCGCCTGCGCGAAGGCGATCTCGCGATCGTCGAAGCCGGACGCGCGACGGTGTTCGACGACAATGGCCGCCCGACCTATCGAGCCCTGGAGAGGACCTCTGTTCAAGTCCAGGCGCCCGCACACGCCATCCGCGAGTCCGGGCAACGAGACGTCCTTCGCGGTTTTTTCCCCCTGCCCGTTGCATCGCCCGGGCGAGCCGCCTGAGGGCAACCATGTTCCGTCAACGAAGAAAGCACTTTCGGGTGCCGGGCTCGGGTCCGGTGGCCGTTCACGGGGCCAACGAGCCCGCTTGCATCGGCCGTCTGGTGGACCTGAGCGTCGGAGGGATGCGACTGGTCGCCGCCACATCGGCGGCACCTGGCGACTCGATCTCGATTGGCTGGCACATGCGCGGATGTCGGTTCTTTGTCGCCGCTCGCGTACTTCGGGTCGCTCCGGACACCCAGCGCGACTACCGACGCGAACTCGCGGTCGTGTTCGATCCGTCTCCGGCGCCGTCCGTGCGCCGGCGGCTCGGGGCAATGTTGGTGCGCGAACAGCAAAGGCGCGTCCGGCGGTCTCGAAGTGAGACGGCATGAGCCCGAAAGCGTCTCGATTCGAGTCAAGTGATCCGGCGAGTGACCGAAACACTGTCTGAGGAGTCTCGGTAAGAGACCGGCAAAGGCGCGGCACCGACCGCCAGGAGGGTCGGCCTCGCGTTTGCTGTACCCGAGGGGGACGATGCTCGATCACAAGAACCTACACCGCGTCGCTATTGTCGAGGACGATCCAATCGCTCGCCGCGTCGCGCGAGCGCGGCTCGATAAGGCCGGCTACTCGATCGTCGAGTATCCGGACGGCCCATCGGCGCTCCAGGGAATCGACGGCTCCATCAGCGCGGTCTGCCTGGACCTCGGGCTCGGCGAGGTGAGCGGCCACGACGTCCTGCGGCATCTGACGTCCCGCGACCCGGACCTGCCAATCATCGTCACGACCGCCGCCGACGACGTGACCGTAGCAGTCGCGGCCATGCGGGCCGGTGCGTACGACTATCTCGTCAAACCCGTAGCCGAAGAAAACCTGCTGCAGGCGCTGCGCCGCGCCTGCGAACGCCGACAGCTCACGACCGAGCTTCGCGCCCTTCGCGACCAGGGTGACGAGGGCGAAAAGATGATCGGCTCCAGCCACGCCATCCGCGACGTGGTGCGCCGCATCGACCGCGTTCTCGACAGCGATGTCGCCGTCTGCGTTACGGGGGAGAGCGGCAGCGGCAAAGAGCTGGTCGCCCGCGCCCTGCACGTCCGTGGACGGCGCCGGGCCGCCCCTTTCGTGGCGCTCAACTGCGCCGCAATTCCCGACACGCTGCTCGAGTCCGAGCTTTTCGGCCACGAAAAGGGCGCCTTTACGGGCGCCAACGCCGTGCACAAGGGCCGGTTCGAGCAAGCCCACGGCGGTACCCTGTTTCTCGACGAAGTCGGCGAAATGTCGGCCGCCACCCAGGCAAGCCTGCTGCGCACGCTACAAGAGCGATGCATTCGCCGCGTCGGAGGCACCCGCGACATCCCGGTCGACGTTCGGGTCGTATGCGCGACCCATCGAAACCTCGAGGCCGAGGTCGAAGCGGGCCGGTTCCGCGAAGACCTCTACTACCGACTGGTCGTTTATCCGATTCGCGTTCCGCCGCTGCGCGAGCGCGTCGAGGACATTCCGGCCCTCGTCGGGCACTTTCTCAAGAGACTCGCCACCGACGTGGGCCGCCCCGTGTCTTCTTTGGCCGGCGACGCCCTCGACGCCCTGACCGCCTATCACTGGCCGGGCAACGTTCGCGAGCTGCAAAACGTGGTGCACCGCGCGATGCTTTCGTGCGAAGGCGACCGCATCGAAAAGCGACACCTGCCGAGCAAGCTGCGCGGGCAGGACTTGCCCGTGATCCAGCTGCCCAAGGACGCGCCGGCCAACGGCGAACCGCCGAGCCCGAAAACCGCTGAGGGAACGACCGTCGCGCTGGTCGAGGCGGGCGAAGTCGTGCCCCTGCGCAAGCTCGAGACCCAGGCCATGGAGCACGCTCTGCGCGTCGCAGAGGGCAGCGTCACCCGGGCAGCCCGAATGCTCGGCATCGGGCGCGCCACGCTTTACCGGCGGCTTGCTGCCGACAATGAGGCCTCGAACAAAAACGATCGGAGCTAAGCGGTGTACGGAGTCATCAACCAGGCCATCGAGGACTACGTCACCGGCGCCTACGGCGAAGACAACTGGACGCTTATCCGCCAGCGCGCCAGCGTTGTCGACGCCTTCTTCGTAAGCATGGAGCGGTATCCCGACGCCGTCACCTACAACCTGGTGGTCGCGGCCGCGGGGGTGCTCGACATCGATGCCGGCGAGCTCCTCGAGGCCATCGGCGAGCACTGGGTCGAATTCGCCAAGTCCCATGGCTACAGGGCCATGTTCTCGCTCTGGGGCGACAACCTGATCGAGTTTCTCGAAAATCTCGACATGATGCACGCGCGCGTCAAGGTGGCCATGCCGGACTTCGAGCCACCTCACTTTCGCTGCGAACGCGGCGGGCCAGACACCGCTCGACTCCACTACCATTCCCGCCGACCGGGGCTGGCGCCCATGGTGGTCGGCATCTTGCGCGGCCTCGCCCGGCACTTCGACGTCGTCGTGCACGTCGACCACGTGGTCGTGCGCGACGAGGAAGGCGGCATCGATCACGACGAGTTCGACGTGCGCGTCGAGCCCGCTTGCATTCGGGAAGCCGTCGTTTGAGCGACGACTTCCATCTCAACGGCGACGCGGTTGCGCGCCTGTTTCCGCTGCGGCTCTGGATGGATCGCAACCTGGTGCTCGTGGACATCGGCCCGACGGCAGCCAAACTCTTCGAAGGGCTGCAGCTCGGAGCCCCTGTCACCGCCGGTCTGCGGATCGCGCGCCCCTCGGTCGAAGCGACCTTCGACGCCATCGCTGCCCGCGCCAGCGATGCGTTCATTCTCGAGGACGGTCGCGGTCGCCAGAGCAAAGGGCAGATGCTGCCCACCGACTCGGGGCTGTTGTTCGTCGGCGCACCGGTGCTGTCCGCCGCCGACGCCATCGAAGAGCTCGGCCTCGACGCCCGCGACTTTTCGATCCACGACCCGTCGCTCGATTTCCTGTTCGCTCTGCACGCCCACCAGGCCGGTGCCCGGGATCTAAAGGAGCTCGCCAATCGCCTGGCCACCCAGCAGGCAAAGCTGGCTCTTTCGAATCGACGCCTGGCCGCCGAGTACGTGGTCACGCGCACCCTGTCCGAGTCGGACGACCTGGTCGAAGCCGCGGGGGAGGTCCTGGAAATCCTCGCCGAAGCCCTCGAATGGGACGTTGCCACGCTGCTGTGGCGCGACGACGGCGAGGCGGACCTGCGCTGCGTCGTCAGTCACGCCGCCGACCAACGGTTCGACGCGCTCGTTGCCGAACGGCGCGCCCGACACCGCTACCGCGACGATCCGCTGGTCGGCTGGCAAGCCGACGCGCCCCGCCATCGCAAGCTCGACATGACCCAGCTCGATGAATCGGCAAAAGACGCCGGCATCGCGGTCGGCATTGGCGTGCCCATCGAGATTGGCAACCAGGTGGTCGGCGCCATCGAGCTGCTCGCTCGCCGACTTCCACCCGACGTGGGCGCCGCCCTCGACACCCTGGACAACATCGCGATGCGCTTTGGCCAGTTCGCCGCACTGCAGCGCGCCGAGTCCGCGGCCCGCCGACGACGCCAGCGCCGGTCCATGGCCCTGCAGGCCGCTGTGGACGACGCCATGGCATCGACCCAGCGAAAGTCCGAGTTCCTCGCCAACGTGTCGCACGAAATCCGCACGCCGATGAACGCGGTGCTCGGAATTGCCGAGCTGCTGCTCCTGGGCAAACTCGATCCCGAACAGCGCGACTACGTCGAGACGATCCGCAGCTCCGGCCAAACGCTACTGTCTATCGTCAACGACGGCCTCGACCTGGCCAAGATCGAAGCCGGACACCTGCAGCTCGAGGCCGTCCCGTTCGACCTGGTCGCCTGCGTGCGAGCGGTGCGCGACTTGTTCCAGCGTGAGGCGGCCCACAAGGCCCTCGACCTCCAGGTCGCGCTCGACCCCGACCTGAGTCCCGGGTTCGTCGGCGACCCGCTGCGCTTGCGCCAGGTGCTGACCAATCTGGTGGGCAACGCTATCAAGTTCACCAGCGCGGGCACCGTGGCGCTGCGGGTCGACCGCATTGACGCTGGCTTTCGGGTCGAAGTCTCCGACACGGGCATTGGCATCGCGCCCGACAAGCTCGCCGAGATTTTTCGCCCCTTCGTCCAGGCCGACGGCTCGACCACCCGGCGTTTCGGGGGCACCGGCCTGGGACTCAACATCGCGAGTCGCATTGCCGAACTCATGGGCCCGGGTCTGCAGGTCGAAAGTGAGCCGGGCCGGGGCAGCCGGTTCTGGTTCGAGGCCCACCTCGCCCGGACCGAGTCGCCCGCCGCCCCCGCGGCGACGCCGCCGAGTGCGCTCGAGAACCGGACCATCGCGGGGCCCCCCCGCACCGCGCTGGTCGCCGACGACAGCGCCGTCAACCGCCTGGTGATTCGGCAGTTCCTGCAGCGCTGGGGACTCGTCGTGATCGAAGCTGCCGATGGGGCCCAGGCGGTGGACGCCTGGGCGGCGAGCGGCCCCGACGTGATCCTGATGGACTGCCAGATGCCGATACTCGACGGCTACCGGGCCACGCGCCGGATTCGCGAAACCGAGGCGGCGGGAGGCCGCGTTCCCATCATCGCCCTGACGGCCCACGCCATGCGCGGCGACCGCGAGCGTTGTCTCGATGCCGGCATGGACGACTACGTCACCAAGCCCATCGAAGCGGAAACGCTGTGGGACGCTCTGCAGCGAGCCCTGGAGCAGCGGGTCCCGAACGAGCGCCCCGCGGACAGTACCGCACCGGCCGGCGCCGTCGGGGTCGATGACGCCCCCGACGTTCTCGACGAGGCGGTCGTCGGCCAGCTCGAGGCCTTCGACGATGGCAACGGCTCAAGCCTGCTGGTCGAGCTACTCGATCTGTTCGAGCAAGAAGGTCGCGATCGCCTGGCCGCGATCGCGGCGTGGCGAGCCGACCAGGGGTTTGCGCCGCTGCAGCGCGAAGCGCACCGCTTCAAGGGCAGCGCCAGCAACATTGGCGCCGCCCGACTCGTGCGGGTGTGCAAGGTACTCGAACATCGCGCCCACGAAGAATGCGACCGCGACCTGCCGGATTTGCGCATCGCCATCGAGCGCGAATTCGGCCGGGCCCGCGATGCGCTTCGAAGCCGCGTAGCCGGCTAGTGTCCTGGTCTTAGGCGGCGGCGAGCCGGGGACCTTCGGGACCGCGCTCGATGCCAACGGCAGACGCCACGTCGTCGCGGTAGCCCTGCCAGGCGCTCAGGGCGCGCTCCATGGCATCGACGACCTGGGGGCGAGCGGACGCGGCAACGCACTCGAGAATGACCTTCCACGCGGCGACCCGGTGGTCGCCTTCGACCTGACGGTGGGCTTTGGTGAGCGCGAGTCCCTCGAGAGGCAGGCCGTAGTGCACCACCAGGGGATGCTCTTCGAGCGGCGGGCTCGGGCGTTTCGCTGCCCCCGGATCGATTTCGCCGCGCTCGAAGCGCGTGCCTTCGAGCCACAGCGCGGTGACGGCGGCGGCAACTTCCCAACCGCGGTTGGTCGTGGCGTCATCGAGCTCGGCGCGATACGCCCGGGCCGCCGGTAGGAGCTCCACCGACTCAAAGCGCTTAAGATCCATCCCGAGGCCGCGCGGATACTCGAGGAAGAGCTCCGGATGCGGCTTGCCCGCGGCGAGCCCACCCGTCTCCTCTTCGTAGAGATTCTCGGCCAGCTCCCGCCGCGCCTCGGCGACCGGACACTGGACGTAGGCGCGGCCGATGAGCACCGGAAAGTCGCGCACGTAGACCTCGTATTCTTGCTCGAAGTGAACGTGCAGCCGTTCGGCCGGCACCAGGCCGCTGCCCCAGGCCGGCCAGGCCCAGTGCTCCTTGCGCTCCATCACCCCCAGCAGGGCTTCGCGAAACTGGTCGACGTTCATTCAGCGCGATCCTTTCAGCGGTCTCTTCGTTCACGCAAAGCGACGCTCCGCGGGCTGTGCTCTTCGGTCGCACAACTTGGGGCCAACGCCCACGATATCATCTCGACTTCGTGTGTCAGGCTCGGCACAGCCAAGTCGGAGCTTGATCACAGTTGGCTGCACATTCATCAATAGTGCGTGGAGCCGACGTCGCGAGAAGCTTCTGCCTTCCCACTGGCAGACTTCCTTACACCGGGCACGCGGCTCGGCCGCTACCGCCTGGTTCGCAAGCTCGCGGTCGGCGGAATGGCCGAGGTGTTCCTCGCGCAGGTATCGGGCATCGAGGGCTTCGAAAAGCAGGTCGTGCTCAAGCGCATGCTGCCGCGCTTTGCCCGGCACCAGGGCTTCGTGCAGATGTTCCTCGACGAGGCCCGCCTCGCGGCGTCGCTGCATCACCCGAACATCTGCCAGGTCTTCGACATTGGCGCGCAGGTCGGCAACTACTACTTCGCCATGGAGTACGTCCACGGCAAGGACGTGCGCCAGGTCTTTCGTCGAGTTCACGATCGGCTGATTCCCTTTGGAGCGGCCATCGCCATCGGCATCGGAGCCTGCCAGGGACTGCACTACGCCCACTGCAAATCCGACAGCCACGGAAACCCCCTCGGTATTGTGCACCGAGATGTTTCGCCCGCCAACCTGCTCGTGACCTACGACGGCTGCGTCAAGCTGGTCGACTTCGGCGTTGCCAAGCTCACGGCCAGCAACCGGGCGACCCGCGTCCAGGCCATCAAGGGAAAAGTCGCGTATATGTCGCCCGAGCAGTGTCGAGGCAAGCCTCTCGATCGACGCAGCGACATCTTCAGCCTCGGTATCGTTCTGTGGGAAGTCACCGTCGGCCAGCGCCTCTTCCAGGGGCGGACCGACATCGAGATCTTTCAGAAGATCGTCGACGAAGACGCGCCGTGCCCGACCAAGCGCCGCGCCAACTACCCCCGCCCGCTCGCGCGCATCGTCCGTCGCTGCCTCGCGCGCAAAGCAGACGACCGCTACGACACGGTCCAGGACGTGCAGCGGGACCTTGAAGCGTTCGCCCGCGAACAGCGGCTCGAATGCTCTTCACTCGCCCTGGCAGACCTGATGGTCGAGCTGTTTCCCGAAGCCGCGACGCCGCCTCCCATGGCGCCCGCTCGCCGGTTGGCGGTCGGCACCGAGGCGCCACCGGCTCGGGGCGTTACGGGGCCACAGGCCCAGGGGTCGTCGTCGCCCGTTGCCCGGGGCACGTCGTCGCCCGTTGCCCAGAGCACGTCGTCGCCCGTTGCCCAGAGCACGTCGTCGCCCGTTGCCCAGAGCACGTCGTCGCCCGTCGCCCAGGGCACGTCGTCGCCAACGCCTCGGGGCACGCATCCGCCACTGCGGCCGAGCACGCCGTCGCCCGAACGGGCGCCCACGCTGCCGGCACCAGCACCGCCGGCGCCCACCGAGTCCCAGGCAAGGGCGCGGTCCCAAACGAAAGACGCTGCGGCCGACAGCGACCAAAGCGACCCGGGCCAGGTCAACGATAAGTCGAACGCCCTGACCCACACGCGGTCGCAGGCGCTCGGGCCCGGCGTTCTCGCCGCCGCCGGCGCCGCGCTCGGCGTGGCTCTCGGCGTCATCGCGTTCCTGTTCTGGTAGACCGACTCCGCCCGCCGGCGCTCCGCCCGTGGGAAGATGGTACGTTCCGGTCGTGTTTTCACGCACGTGCGCCCTCGCCGCGCTCGTCGTCGCGATGGGCGCTACGAGCGCTCGTCCCGCCGCTGCGCAAAGCCCCTCGACCGGCAAGGGCCCCATCGGCGTTGAAACCGCCGACGGAGAACCCGAGGGCTTCGTGTTCGGTGGCTACGGGCGCATCGTCGCCGGCAGCGACCTCGAGGGCGGCACACCGGAGCCCCAGCGCGTGGGGATCTTTGGGGCGCGCGTCGTTGAACCGTCGTACGTGGAGCTCGACCTCTACTACTTCCGACGCTACTCGAAGCGGATTCGCTGGCGCACCGTCACGACCATGGCGTTCGCAAACCAGCTGTTTCACGAAAACGGCGAGTTCGATGTCGAGCTGGCGCTGCGCAACGCGTTCGTCGAGGCGGTCATCGACGACCGCGTCGGGTTCTGGATGGGGTCTCGAAACTACCGGGGCGACAACATCTACCTGCTCGACGTTTGGCCCCTGGACGACCTGAACACCGTCGGCGCCGGCGTGTGGTGGTCTCGGGGCGCCCTGGAGGCGCGCGCGCACGCCGGCTTCAACCGGCTCGCCAACGACTTCCAGTTTCAGGAGACCGACGTCCTCGATTCCCGCTTCGGCGCAGCCACCATTACTCAGCTCGACCGCCAGCGCTTTCTCGGCTCGGCCAGCGTCGAAGCGCGGGTGCTCGACCCGGGGGCCGCGGGCGGTCCGTCGGCCAAAGTGAAACTGTACGGCGAAGCCACGGCCGTCGGCGACGGCGAGCTCTTGCTCGACGACGACTCGATCGAGCCACTGCCCGCGACCGCGGGCTTTCGCGTGGGCGCCCAGCTCGGCGCGTGGGGATTCGGTCCCGGCGCGAGCCACGTCAACCTGTTCGCCAGATACTCGCGCGGGCTGTCGGCCTTCGACGAGCTCGAAACGCCCTTTGGACTGGCGCCCGACAACTCGGCCGACGGCGCAAGCGAGCTGCTGTTTGCCCTGGGGGCTGCGTACGAGCGCCCGCTCGACCTGCCGGTGGGTGCGCAGGTCGGCGCCTACCTGCGGCGATTCGAAGACGCCGACGGCATTGCCGACGACCCCGACGACGGCTGGCAGTACCTGGTCAACGTCCGCCCGTACGTGACCGCAACCGAGTACCTGCGCGCCGCGATCGACGTGTCGTACGAGCGCAGCTTTCCCCGCGGCATCAGCCCGGTGCTCCTGGAGCTGGTCGAGCCCGGCATCTTTCAGGTCGCCCCCATGCTGATTCTCACCCCCGACGGGCCCGGCATCTATGATCGACCGCACCTCCGGCTCGTCTACCGGGCCGCGTTTCTCAACGAGGGAGCCCTCGATCAGTTCGTTCCGGACGACCCGCGGCGCAATGACGACACGGTTCACTTTCTCGGTTTCATTGCCGAGTGGTGGCTCAACTCGTCGAGCTATCGTTGATGAAGTGATGGAGTCGACTATGGTTTGTGCGTCTCTCATTCGAAGCCCCGCCCTCTCCCGCCTGCTGTGCGCGGGTCTAACGGTCCTCGGTTTGGGCGCCGGCTGCTCCCCTGACTTACCCGACGGCGACCTGCGCGATCGCACTCTGCAGTCGAACGCCGACCTCGATTGGCGAGACCAGGTCATCTACCAGGTCATCGTCGACCGGTTCGACAACGGCGATCAGAACAACGACTACAACGTCGAGCCGACGTATCCGTCGCGGTATCACGGCGGCGACTGGCGCGGCCTGCGCAACCGGCTCGACTACCTCGAGGAGCTCGGGGTTACGACGCTGTGGATCTCGCCGGTGGTCAAGAACGTCGAAGAAGACGCGGGCTTCGCCTCGTACCACGGCTACTGGACCCAGGACCCGGTGCGCGTCAACCCGCACTTCGGCGACCTGCTCGAGCTTCGGGCTCTGGTCGACGACGCCCACGCCCGGGGCATGTACGTGGTGCTGGACATCGTTTTGAACCACGTCGGCCAGCTGTTCTTCTACGACATGAACGGCAACGGTCGAGCCGACCAGACGCTAATCGGCGGCGGCGACAGCCATACGTGTCTGCGCATTTGCGACCAGCCCGGCGGCGACCAGATCTGCAGCGAAGACGAGCGCACGTACTGCGCCAACGCGGGAGACCAGCTCGAAAACATCAGCGAGTTCGACCCCGAGTACGACCCTCGCGGCATTCAGGGCTTCTCGGCCACCGGCTTTTCCGGTCCCGCCGACGTGGTCTTCTTCGACCGTCCGGGAGAAACCAGAGCCCTTCCGTCGCGGCCGCCGTCGTTCTTCGGCTGGCCCGAGGATCGTCCCTGGTTCGACTCGCCCGACTGGTACTCGCGCCGCGGACGCGTCTATACGAATTTTCGCGAGGCCGACTATTCGTTCGACTTCGTGCGCGAGCAAGAAACCACCGGGGACTTCACCGGCGGGCTCAAGGACCTCGACACCGACAACCCGGACGTGCGCGAAGCGCTAATCCGGTCGTATCTGTACTGGGTGGAAGTGGCGGACTTCGACGGCTTTCGAATCGACACCATCAAGCACATGGATCGACCAGAGCTCGACGTAAACCAGCGTGGCTTCATCGGCGAGTTCTCCACCCGTGTGCGCGAGCGCCTGGCCGAGCTCGGCAAGCAGAACTTCTTCATGTTCGGCGAGGCTCTCGACGGCAACGACGAGCTGGTCGGCCTGTACACGCTGGGCGGGGCGGACTCCGACGGAGCTTTCGGCCGAGCGGACTCGATGTTTCAGTTTCCCGCCAAGTTCCGCGTCATCGACGAAGTCTTCAAACGCGGTGGCCCCACGCGGAACATCGAGTGCTTGCTCAACGCGCGCCTCGGCATTGCGCCGGCCACACCGGAAGACACGTTCTGCGCCGACAACGGTTTTCCGGCGGGCCCGACCTGGGGCGCGACCGCCCACGCCGCATCCGAGGACGGTGGCATCGGCCTGGCTCCCAATCAGGTAGCCGTGAACTTCATCGACAACCACGACGTCGCGCGCTTTTTGTTCGACGAACCCTCGGTCCCGGCGCTGCATAGCGCGCTCTTCTTCTTGCTCACGTGGGACGGCGTGCCGTGCCTGTACTACGGCACCGAGCAGCAGTTCGACGGCGGCAACGACCCGAAGAATCGCCAGGACATGTTCGTCGGCAACCCGGTGACGGGCTTTGCGCCGTTCGATACGACCAACGAGACCTTCGTCTTCATTCGCGACCTCATCGCGCTGCGCAATCAGTCCGCGCCGCTGCGCCGCGGGACAACCGCCGTGCGCTGGTCGACGAACCGCCCGGCGGGCTCCCGCGACTACGGCCTGTTCGCCTTCGAGCGCGCCGCCGACGGCGAGTCGGTCGTGGTGGTCGTCAACACCGCCGACCAGGACAGCGAAACTTGCGCTCCGGCCGAGGACGGCGGCGACTGCATGGCCGTGCCATTCGCACCGGGAACGGTCCTGCGCGATCTGGCCCCGGGTTCCGACGGCGCGACCTTCACGGTCGCCGCCGATGGCACGGTCGCGGTCGAGGTCGCCGCTCGCGGCGGCCGCGTGCTCGCGCCGTGACTACGCCGCGGCTTTGTGGTTGAGCGTCTCGCGCAGACCGGCGAGCGCCTTGGCGCCCATGCGCTGCATGGTGCCCTTGAGAAACGGCTCGAACAGGCGCGCCACCCCTTTGAAGGACATGTCCGCCCGGTACTCGATCCGGGTGCGTCCGCCCACGTCGGTGACGGTTACCGTGTCCACCGACTCCACTCGATTGCCCACGCCTCGGACGCGCACGAGCCGGCCGGGCTCGAGCTGCTCGACCCGGTAGCGGACGTCGGCGGTCGTGCCGAGAAAAATGGCGACCAGGTCGAATTCGGTGCCGACGCCGACGGGGCCATCGGAAACCTTCTCGGCCCGTTCAATGCCCGGGTCCCACTCGTCGGCGTTCGCGAAATCGACTACGTAATCGAACACTTGGCCTATCGGTCGGTCGACGATAACTGCTTCGCGTAGCCGGATCATGGTAGCGCGTGTGTAGCGCGGCGTCGCTCGCGCGCAAGCGGTGCCGCTGGCTGGAATTTTCTACCCGCGGCAGTATGCTGGGTTAACGGTGGACAGCAGCCAACCAAGCTCGGCCGCGGCCCTGCGGTCGCGGCAGAAGTTTTGACCGGACACCGGCGTGCTCACCCGGTCGGGTGACGAGAACCTGGTGACGGTGGCCGTCATGCTGCGCGCGGTGCTCGTGATCGCGGGCGGCATCATGGCCGTGCTCGGCGGTGTCATCGGTTCCAGTTCGGCAGCGTCGGTGCCCATCTGGAGCCTGGCGGGCGCCATCGCCCTGGCCGCCGCCGCCGCGGTGCGCGCCCCGACCGAGCGGCTGCTACCCCTGCGCACTCTCGAAGCGGTCGTCTTCGGCGGCATGGCGACGATTCTCGGCCTCGCCGGCGCAACCGCCATCGCCGACGCCCCCGCGGACCTCGTGCCGCGCCTGTGGTCCGACACCACGCTTCGCTTCGCGGTGTTGGTCGGGGCATACGGCGTGCTGGTGCCGAACACAATCCGTCGAGCGGCGGTCGCCGTGGTCGTGCTCAGCGGTGCGCCGTTCGCCATGCTCGCCGTGCTCGACAGCCGGGCGCCGGCGGCGGCCCGCGCCATCATCGACGGCGGCCTCGCCGGTTCGATCACGTCGTTCGCCCTGGCCGCGGTGCTGGCCCTGCTGGCCACCGCCATCATCGGCCTGTTTCGATCGCTGGCCGTCAAGACCCGGGTCCTCGACATGTACGAACTCGTCGAGCGCATCGGTGAAGGTGGCATGGGAGAGGTGTGGCGAGCCGAGCACCACCGCCTGGCGCGCCCCGCGGCCATCAAGATCATTCGCCCCGAGATGCTGGGAGGCTCGTCCGACAAGACCGAGCGCCTGCTGCAGCGCTTCGAGCTCGAAGCGCGGTCCACCGCCAGCCTGCGGTCGCCGAACACGGTCGAGGTCTACGATTTCGGCACCACGCGAAACGGCACCTTCTTTTACGTCATGGAGTTTCTCGACGGCATGGACCTGCAGACGCTCGTGAGCGAGTACGGCCCCATGCCGGCGGAACGCGTGGTGTACCTGATGCTCCAGGCCTGCGAGTCCCTCGGCGACGCCCACGCCAATCGGCTCATTCACCGCGACATCAAGCCGGCCAACATTCACATCGATCGAATGGGGCTGTCGTTCGACTACGTCAAGATCCTCGACTTCGGTTTGGCCAAGCCCCTCGACGGCAACGAGCTCGACAACACCATCAAGACCCTGGACGGTGAACTAACCGGAACCCCGGCCTATATGTCGCCCGAGATGGTCACCGGCGACAAGACTCCCGACGCGCGTTCCGACCTGTACGCTCTCGCGTGCGTCGGCTACTTTGCGCTCACCGGCGAGCTCGTGTTCCCCATCAAAGAGCCCCTGAAGATGGCCGTGGCCCACGCTCTGGACGAGCCCGAGCCACCGTCGGCGCGCACGTCGAACCCAATCCCCAAAGAGCTCGACGACATCATCATGCGCTGCCTGCAAAAGACGCCCACCGATCGGTTCGAGTCAGTCGCCGACCTGGCGCGCGCCCTCGCCGCCGTGCCCCTCCAGGCCCAGTGGACCAACGAGCGCGCCCGCGAGTGGTGGTCCGGGCGACCGCGACTGGCGCCGATCGAGACCGCTCCCACCATCACCAGCGACCCGAGTCAGGGGCGAGCCCTGGCCGAATCGCTGGCCGCCGAACGACCGCCGAGCTGAGCGACCGTGGCGTCGTAGCCGGCCTCGTCGAGGGGTACGTACGCATGGGTCTCGGCGTCGTAGCGAAAGCCGCGGTCGGTGCGGCGCACGCCCTCTTCGCGCAGCGGTCGTTTGAGCGGGCGAAATCCACCGGTCATGGCGATCTCGTCGGTGACCCGCACGAATCGCGGCCAGGCCCGTCGCGGCAGCGTCGCGACCGCCTCGAGCAGCGCCGGTCCGTCGATGACCGGGGCATTTCCCGAGGAACCGTCCGCCTCGGTGGCCCGCTGTTTGACGACGGCTGCAGTCATTTGCGCGTCGCTGCCGGGCACCGGAACGCCGAAGGCCACGGCGAGTTCGACTCCCGGCACCCGGTAGAGCGCGTTTTCGACCTCGAACGCGGCGACCGGCCCCGCCGACGTAAGCACCGTGTCGGACGCCCGATCGACGAACCAGAAATCCCCGTCGCTGTCGACGCGCACGATGTCCCCGCTCATGACCCAGAGGTCGTCGGGCTCGCGCACGTTCGACACCACGCGATGCGTGAGATCGGCATCGGCTGCCGACACCCCGTCGAGGTCGCCCGCGCTCAACAGCATGCCCGGCTGCCCAACCTCGCACGGGACAGCGCGACCGTCCGGCGCCCGGACCAGCTTGCGAGTCGCGTAGTCGTAGCGGGCCGCGAACAGCTCCGCGCTGCCGGGCAGCGGCCGGCCCAGCGCCCCCACTTTGCGACCGTCGGCGTTGGCCAGCACCGCGGTGCCTTCGGTAGACGCGTAGAACTCGAGCACGCCGACCGGGCCGAAGCGATCGAGCACTCGGCGCCACACGTCGGCGCGCATGCCGCTGCCGGCAAAGAGGCGCACCGGATGCTTTTTGTCGGCGGCACTGTGCGGCTGATCGACCAGCGCCCGACACATTTCGCCCGCGTAGAACACCACGGTCGCGCCGTAGCGATGCACCTCGGTCCAGAAACGCTCGGGCTCGAACTGTTTGGTGAGAGCGAGGCGCGCGCCGCCGGTGAGCGCGCCGCCGGCAGACACCAGCGCCCCGGCGGTGTGATGCAGCGGAAAACAGCAGTAGACCGTGTCGCGGGGCGATAGCGTGCACGCCGCCGCGGTGCCGTAGGCCGAGAATGCCCAGCGGCGATTGGTAATGCGCGCGGCCCGGGGCTCGCCGTGTCGTCCCGAGGCAAATATGATCAGACTGAGATCGTCGGAGGTGCCCGGATTGGGGCGATACCAGCTCGGAACCTCGACGTCAGCCGGATCGATCGCCTCCATATCGACGACGCCGGCGGCGAGGTCGCGCTTGGGCCCGCCGCCCAGCACCAGCACGTCGCCGATGAACGCCTCGCGAAGCCTCGCTGCGTTCTCGGGATCGCTCAGGGCGAACTTGGCCTCCCCCGCGCGCAGCGCCCGGGCCAGCCCGTCGTCGCTGGTGTTGGGACTGATGAGCACGGCCACAGCGCCCAGGCGCGACAAGGCGACCGCGGCCGACAGGTAGCTCGGGCGCACGCCCATGACCATGGCCACCCGATCACCGGGCTTGACCCCACACTGGAGAAACCCCCGCACGATGTTGTCCACGCGCTGGTTGGCGACCTGGTAGGTGAAGGCGCGATCCTGCCAGACGAAGAACGTGCGGTCCGGTAGCTCCCGAGCCCGCTCCTCGAGGGCCAGCCCGACGCTGACAAACGTGCCTCGCTCGATCTTGCGCAGCCGGGCCAGGCGCGGCACCTGGTAGCGCAGGTTGTCGAGAGAGTCGTTGGCGTCGGACAGCCAGTCCCCCACCCGCTCGACCGCAGCGCCAGCGGCCCGCGCCGCGACGTCGACCGCCAGCTCGAGGTCGACCTGAAACATATCGAAGGCCGAGTCGTAGTCTTCGTCGTGGGCGGGGCCCCTGGGTCCACTGCTGTCGGTCTCCGGCGGCAGCGACCGCGGCCGTGGCCCGACGCCGTCGCGCCACCGCATCCACTGCACGACCGTGGGCCAGGTGCGGCTGCGCGCCGATGACCCGACGACCAGACCAAAGTGCCCGGCCTTGAGCGCGATCTCGTGAACCTCGGCGCGCGGTGCAGCCTCGCGAATCGCCCGCACCGACGGCGGCCGGGCGATGTCGTCGCGGGTCCCGACGAAGCAAAGAATCGGGCAATCGATGTCGGCCAGAGACAGGGTACGCCCGTCGATCACGAACCCGCCGGACGCCATTCGGTTGTTGACGATGAACTCGTCGATGAACTTCTTGAGCGCCGGCCCCGGCCACGCCACGAACCCCTCTCCGCCGAGGAACAGACGCCGGCTTTCGCGCTTTTCCAGGGCCTGCCGGTCGTGCAGCTTGCTCAGGAAGTCGACGAACTGCTGCGCCTCTTTGCGAACGCTGAGCAGCTTGAAGACCGTGCTCGACAGCTTGCCGGGAACACCGTCGAGCCGATCGAGGCCAGGTTCGATGGCGGCGCGGGCAACGCCAATGAAGCGCTCGGCGAAGTTGTCGCGAACCCGGGGAATGTTGCGGTGGATGTCGACGGGGCTGCCCAGCGCGATGATCGAAGCCAGGCCGCGCGAGCGCCGCAGTGCAGCGACCTGATAGCAGAACATGCCGCCCTGGGAGTATCCGGCGAGATGGATGTTCGAACCGGTGGCCTCGCACACCAGGTCCACGGCCTTTGACACGGCCCGCACGTGATCGTCGAGGGTGCGCTCCATGCCGCCCGCTTCTTGCTCGGGAGCGCCGAAGTCGACCAGCCACACATCGACGCCGTCCTCGCGCAAACCGTTGACCGCGGATACCTCCGGGTCGATGTCGTACACCTCCGCCTGGACCATGAGAGGCGGCACGAGCAAGATCGCCGCCGTGCCCTCCACGGGGCGGGCGGCCGGATCCGGGGCGTAGTGGCGCAGGCGAAACACCGATTCCTGGTGGGCGACCTCGAACGGAGCGCTGTAGCGTTTCTGGCTCAGGCGACCTGCGCGCATGATGTCGAGCGCGTTTTGCGCGGCCAGGCCCAGCCGCCGCAAGCCGCGCACCCGCCATCTCGAAAGCCCTGTCTCCGACACATCGCTGATGGTGACACAAACGCCCGGAACGTGGGCGATTGGAACGCCGCGGCCTCGCCAGGCGCCGAGATCGGGTTCGAAACCGGCCTGGCGCGCCCGGCAACCTCGCCACCGCCCGGCCCGCCGCCGAGGCCCCCTCATGCCCGCGCAAATACGGCCGGCCGCGCACCGGGCGCGACCGGCCGCCGTTGCGGCTCTCTATGGCTCTGTACGGCTCTCTATGGCTCCGGGGCTACAGGCAGGAGCACTCGTTGGCGCACAGCGGGTCGGCGCAATCGCTCAGCGTTTGCGAGTACCCGGAGCCCAGCGCGCTCTCGTTGTTCCGACCGTCCCGACAGATCGGCTCGTCAAAGCACTCGTTGTCGTCGTCGTCGTCATCATCATCATCGTCATCGTCGTCGTCACAGCTCGAGCCCGGCGGGCACTCCTCGCACGAGTCCGTGGTCGCGTCATAGAACGGCCGATCGGCCGCGCACTCACAAGCGTCCGGGTTGGGGCTATCGGGTGCAACGATGACAAACCCGCGCGACGAGTCGCACGCGCATTCCGTCACCCCGGTCGGGTTGGGAATCGCGCCCACAGGGCACGCTTCGCACACGCCGATGTCCAGGTTGAAGTAGGGACGCGTCGGATCTCGGTCGGCGCAAGAGAGACAGGTTTGCCCGTCGGGCCCCGGCGCAAAGCCGCGACTGGCGTCGCACTCGCATTCGTTGGTTCCCGCGATGACAACCCAGCCCGCGTACGAGTCGCACGCGCATTCCGTCACGCCGGTCGGGTTGGGAATCGCGCCGACCGGGCAGTCCGTGTCGGCGCACGTGACCGACACTTCGATGGTGGTTTCTCCTTCGAGTTCCTCGGTGCCATCGCGCGCGGTTCCCGCGATGGTAATGGTGCCCGTGCTTTCCAGTTCCTCGGTACACTCGAAACTGACTTCGACCTTCTTGCCCTCGTTGGCCGCAAGGATTCCGGCCCGAGGCAGGATGGACAGGTCCAGATCATCTTCGATCGTGAATCGGGCAGAGACCGCCTCGGCGTCGACGACCGAGCGATTCAGCAGCGAAAACCCGCTGGTCGCGGTCGCCCCAATCTCGGCGCTAAGCTCGAGGGTCTCCGGTGCCAACAGATTCACACCGGTAAACTCGTATCCGTTGAACGAACCGAGCAAGCCGGCGCTGTCCCAATCGACCAGGATGTTCCAGGCGAGAAAGAACAGCTCTCGATCGGCGTTGAGATAATCGGCCATGCGCTCGTCGACCTCCAGATAGCCGTCGAAGTTGTGAAAGGTGTTGCGAACGCCGCGGTACTGCAGGGTTGCCACCTCGACCCAGCCGCCAGCCTCCGAGATGTACACGTTGGCCCGATTCGGCACCGACGTCGCGGGACTCAGGTCCAGGCCGGTGTAGCCGCCGTAGCGCCCGGGCACGCTCAGCCACAGCCGGTCGCCCTCTTCGAACTCGCTGGCCACGTTGTCGGGCCCCTTCACAATGCGGTACTGAATGTTCCCCTCGCCCTGCACCTGCCTGTAGAAGTTGATGAGTTCGAAGGGCGGTGTGCTCACGTTGACGCTCAGCCCGCCCACGTCGATGCCGGTGACGGTTTCGATGAAGTTCTGGATCGATAGCAGGCCAACCTCCAACGAGGGTTGGGACTCGATGGCCCAGATCTGGTGCTCATCGGCAAACCAAAACGCCGCATCGGCTTCGTTGAGCACGCGCCGACCGCTTTCCCAGCGCTGCCGCAGCTCGATGGGAACCTCGGCCTTGATGACCGCCTGCTCGGTGATGCCCAGCAGATAGTCGAAGGCGTTCAGGCCCGTATCGATGACGTTGGGCGACAGCTGCGAGTCGACGATCGCCAGGCCGTTGATGCCGCGCAGCAGGCCGATCCGCTGGATCGTGTTGAGGATCCGGCTGCGCACGGCGGTGTTGAGAAAGCGCGAAAGGTTCACGAGGCGCCGCAGCTGATCGACGATGATGCCTCCGAGCTGCAGACTGAGGGTCTTTTCTCCAACCACGCCCGTGCGACCGTCGAACAGCGCGTCGGCTTGAAGCTGGTTGCCAAACACACTGACCGCGCTCGCCGAGGCCCCGGTGTCCCAGGTCCAGGACGGTGAGAACTTGATGTAGTCGCCGATGGTCGGATCCGAGAAATGAACGCGGCCGTTTTCGACGCGAAAGCCCAGGGTCGCTTCGAGCGATCCCTGGCCCAGGGCGAACGCGTTGAAGCGCGGCCCGCCCGCGGCTTCCAGCACCGTGCGGAATCGGGGCCGAAACGCCCACGAGATGTCGATCGTGGACCCCGTGAGCGCCGACACGCCGAGGGGGACTCGGAGCTCGGGCCCAACGAAGCAATCCATCTCAATCTGGCCATCGAGCTGCACGTCGATCTCGGGCCGAAACGAGGCCGAGACCCGGACACCGCCGTAGGCCATGACGAACAGGGGCTGGCCGTTGCCGATCTGGAGGCCTCCCGCCGGCGGGATTGTGGCGACGGTGATCGACGGGGCCGGCCCCTTGATGCGCAGCACGTCGAGCTGGGCGCTGGCGCAGGGCTTGTCATTGAACTGGCGAAACCCCGGGGGAATGGTCTCGAACAAAGTGCCGAGCGACGCAAAGGGATCCGCTTGCTCAATCTCGAGCGGCCGCTCTGATTGAAGAGGAATGACGCGCTGGTTCACGGGGTACAGGCCCCGGTCCGCGAGGTCCTGGCCGTCGACTCGATAGTGGTAATCCTGGTACAGCTCGGTCGGCAAAACGCTGTCGACCGAGAGCAGAGTCCAGGCTCCGCGAGTCTGCCGGTCGACGATTCGGCCCGACGTCGGCATGGCGCCGGCGCCGACCACCAGCCGGGCGTCGGGCGCCAGAGCTGACGTCCGCACGACGACCGGCGATCGAACGATCGCCTCGGCTCCCCGGCCGTCGCCGACGATGGCGTAGGCCGTAAGTATCTCGAGAAAAGAGAACCCACCGAACAACAAATCGTCGCCCGCGATCTCGATACCGGCGAGATCTTCGAGGGGTTCATCCGGGCGCAGCGGCGGCACCGGGTACAGGACGTCGCTGTCGGCCAGTGCCTGAACTCCCGGCTGCAGCCGCGCGGCCCGAACCGCAACGGGCACGGCAATGAGCTCCGGGTTGGTCCGCGAGCGCGCCGCCACGGTCGCGTAGCCAACATCGGCGACGGCCGCGACGGTTGCGGTGGCGCCGGTGGCCGTCATGGTGACGTCCGTCGGGCGCGTGTTGACCCACTCGATGTCGAGGGTCTCGACGTCGGTTTCGTTGCCGTACTGATCGAACGCCGCGACCTCCAGGTCGGCGCTTTGCCCCGGCTCCGTCAGCAAGACCGAACCGGGTTGCACCTCGAGGGTTACGACCGGGGGAAAGGGCGCGCGCGACAGCTCCAGGAGGCGGCTTACCACCTGCGCAAGCGCCTCGGGTCTCGCGGTCGGGGCCGACGCGCTGCCCCGGTACAGGGGGCAACCGACGCGGACGCCCGCAAAGCTCGTCGTTCGACCGGCCTCGTAGGCAAACACGTAGGCGCGGCGTGGGTCGTCGGCGTCGCGCGCCGCCACGTTGGCCCAGGAAAACGGCAGGCCCCAGCCAGTGCGCGTGGGCGCGTCGAACAGCACCAGCGTGCCCGTGGGGGCGCCGTCTGGATCGGACAGCTCGAGCGCCGTTTCCTCCGCGAATCCGAAGTCGAGCCCCGCGGCGGCGGCGGTCATTCGCATGTCGTCGTACAGGTACGATTCGCACACGACCACGGGTCGGGGGTCGTCGGCGAAGTAGTCGCCGACTTTGTTCGAAACCACGGACTCGCTGATCCATACGGTGGATGCCGCGCTCAGATCGGCGATGTCGAGATTGTCCTCGTCGACGAAACCGACCGTGTAGCCGCGGGCCTCAATCAAATCTGCGATCGCCCGGTCGTACCCGTTCGGCGCCGCCCGCTCGATGACCATGGCTACGTCGGCGGTCACCGCCATCTCGCTCGACTTCTGTGAAACGGGCTGCGTTTGACAAGCCGCCGCGGCCAGCGAAACAACGATGCCGGCCACGGTCCCCACACGCCCACGAAAGTTCGTTCGTGTACCGTTCAAATCCTTCACCTCCATGGGGTGCGAGTAGCCGCGGCGGCCCGGATTCGACAACTGATACCCACTGATGTCGAAGGCGATGCGCGACGCGCGTCACGTCGACGGCGGCAACCCGTCCTCACTGGACGGTTCGACCTCGCGAACGCGCGACATGCATCACAGCCCCGGCACAAACGAAGTCTTGACCGACGCCGAGGTCCGGGGGACAAGCGCTGTCGTGTTGGCACGTCGCAGACTCCGCAAGCGAGTGGAGACGCTAAAGCAGGCCCTCGAAGCCGATCCGGCCCAGCCCGATGGCTGGCAAGCGTGGCTCGACGGCGCCGCCTCCATCGAAGAGCTCCACGGGGCGTGCCCGCAACCGGGCTGGCTCACGTATTGCGCGGGACTCGCGAACACGCAGCAGGATGCCCTGCTCGAGGGTGCGCTTTCGTGCGCCCGACTGGCGGCCAAAAGCGACCCGCGAACCGTCGTGCGACCGGAGACCGTCCGCCGGTGGGCGGACATGTCGCTGCCGGACCTGGCCGATACCTGCCTGGCCATCGAGCGCCGGTTTCCGATTGCCCGCGCGCTGGCGGAGGCCCTTCCCGCCCCCACCTGTATCGCCATGACACCGCTTTACGACGGTCGCATCGCCGCAGAGGCCAGCAACCCGCGGCTCGAACCACCGCCGCAAGCGGGCCCGTTTCGGTCCGGGTGGAACGCGCTGGAAAGCGACGAGCCGGACGGGGTCGTTGCGGCGGGTCACGTGTTCGCGATCGAGGCGGTGTTCCTGCGACACGAGGGACTGCGAGAGGCCCTGGTGCAACGGGCCGCGGTAGCCGCGTCGCTGTTTCGCGGATCCCACGACGGCTACCGCGAGGCCGCGGTCGAATCGCTGCGCCAGCTCTTCGGCTGGGCAACCTAGGCCGCCGGGCGCGGGGCCGAGGCCGAGGCCGAGACCGAGGCCGAGACCGAGACCGAAACCGAATCCGGAGCCGAGGCCGAACCCGAGGCCGAACCCGAGACCGACTCCGAGACCGAAGCCGAATCCGAGACCGAAGCCGAATCCGGGGCCGAGGCCGAATCCGGTGCCGAATCCGAGTCCGAGTCCGAGTCCGGGGCCGACGGCCCCTGGCCTGGCGCCGAGCGTCGGTCGGACTTCGCGCCGGCTTCCCGGGCGGGCCGGTGGTAGGGTCACCGGCATGGCCGATCGCCCCTTCATTCCGGTTCGAGTCGGAGTCCTCACCGTCTCGGACTCGCGCACGCTCGACACGGATACCTCCGGCAAGCTGGTCGTCGACCGCCTCACCGACGCCGGCCACGAAATCGCCGCGCGCGAAATCGTCCCGGACAACCGGGACATCATCGGCGGCAAGTTCGCCGCGTGGATTGCCGACCCCGCCATCGACGTCGTCATCGCCACCGGTGGCACCGGAGTCACCCCCCGCGACGTGACCCCCGAAGCGCTCGCTCCTCACGTGACCAAGCCCATTCCCGGCTTCGGCGAACTGTTCCGCATGATCTCGTACGAGGAGATCGGCACCTCGACCATTCAAAGTCGCTGCGAAGCTGCCCTGTGCGACCAAACCTACGTGTTCTTGCTGCCCGGCTCGACTGGCGCCTGCCGAACGGCGATGGACAAAATCCTGCTCTCGCAACTCGACCACCGCCACCGCCCGTGCAACTTCGTCGAGCTTTTGCCGCGCATCCGCAACGAAAAAGAAGACGGCGCCAGGTAGGAAGCCCCGGCTACCGAATCGGCTTGAGGTTGCGGGCCGCGCGGACCTGGTTGGCCTTGCGGTGGATCGCGTCGTCGCTCGTGAGAAAGCGCGACACGGCACCGGTCGTGACGCCGACGCGGTCTGCGGCGTCGCGCAGCGAGCCTTCGCACGCTTCGAACAGATCGAAGAAGTCGCGCACGCCGACGAGGAACGCGGGCTGCTTTTTGCCGACGCGCGGCACCCCCTGACCGAACAGAGCGGCAATGGTCGCCGGGCAACAGTACGCGTCGAGGTCCGGCGTCGAGGCGCGCACGTCGAGGGCCAATCGCTCGCGCAGGCGCTTGACCGCGCGGGCCTTGTTTTCGTGTTGCGACCGGCTCTCGGTCGCCGTCACCGACACGCCGGTTGGGCCGTGGCGCAATCGCACGGCGCTCGACGTCTTGTTGCGCTTTTGCCCACCGGGCCCCGAGGCCCGGTAGGTATCGACGTCGCTCTGCCGCAGAAGCTCCTCCTCCGACAGCGTCAGATAATCGACGGTCCCGGCCACCCGCCGAGTCTAGCGCGCGATCCGCCCCGGATCTCCACGCGGCGTGCGCGGCGATTGGGTACAGTCGCCGCCATGTCGGTCGAGCTTCTCGCCATCCGCACATCCCCCTGGTCCGAGCGCGCCCGCTGGGCCCTGGACCACAGCGGGGTCGACTACCGCTACCGGGAGTTCCAGCTCATGTTGTCGGAGCCGGCTGCGCGGCTGCGCCTGGGCGACTGGCGCGGCCGCGTCACGGCCCCCGCGCTGCTTCGCGATGGCGGTGCCCCACTGCGCGAATCTGTCGACATCGCTCGCTGGGCCGACGGCCAGCGAGCCCCGGGTACTCCGTCCTTGTTCCCCGACGACTCCGCCGCCGACGTGGACCGCATCATCGCCACCACCGACCCGGCGCTCGAGGCCGGTCGCGCCCGGGCGACGCGCCGGATTGCCGACGATCGGGCGGCCCGACTGGAAAACCTGCCTCCGGGCATACCATCGCCCCTGCGGCCGCTGCTCGCCCCGGTCGCCGCCTTTGGCGTGCGCTACTTCGTCCGTAAATACGACATGGCCGGGCGCAGCGACGCCGGCGACTCCCAGGTCCTGCGGGCCGCGCTGACCGACGTGCGCGAGGCCCTGGCCGGACGCGAGTACCTGTGCGGAGACCAATTCACGTTCGCCGATATCGCAGCGGCGGTCGTGCTGCACTTTGTCGACTTTCCGGCGGTGGGGCCGGGGCGGCTGGGGCCGGCCAATCGCAACTGCTGGGGCGATCCCGAGCTCGCGAGCGAGTTTGCCGATCTCGTCGAGTGGCGCGACAGCCTGTACGCGAAACACCGCTAGACGCCACAACGGGCGCAGCCGCCAACTGAGCCGACCTCAGCCGCCCGCGCAGGCCAGCTTCGAAAAAAAGATCGCCGGTTGCGATCGATCCGCTCCGTCCGGGGACTACCTGCACGCACCCCACCCCTGGCAGTGCCCGGGGATTCGAACGGAGATACGGATGACCAGATTTCTTGCTCATGCTGCCGCCGCCTCGATCGGCGTCGCGCTCCTCGCGACGTTGCTCGTCGGCTTTCCCATTGCCCCGGCCCAGGCCGACGACCCCGAGTTTTGCTGGAAGGACACGTACGGGCGCGGCGTCGGCACCATTCCCGACGCGTGCGGACCGGGCCGCGAAAAAATTGGCCTGCTCTGCTACAGCAAGTGCCCCGCAGGAACGGCGCGCTTCGGCTTCGACTGCCACTCGGTTTGCCCGGCCGGCATGCGCGACGACGGCTTGTTTTGCCGCAAAGCGGAGTACGGCCGCGGAGCCGGCTATCCGTGGGTGCCCGCCGACGGATTTAGCGACGCGGGCATGTTTCGCCGCTGCGAAGCCGACCACGGGCGCAACAACTGCGAAAAGCACGGCCTGATCGTGTACCCGAAGTGCGCGCCCGGATACGAGCCCTTCGGCTGCTGCATTTGCCGTCCGAAGGTGCCCGACTGCCCGGCCCTCGGACTGAACCCGGGCATCGACCTGTCGTGCGCCAAGAAGGTCTACATCGGCGATCCAGTGCCCATGGTTTGCTCCGGCGGCAAGGAAAAAGACGCGGGTCTTTGCTACCCGAAGTGCGACCCGGGCTTCGACGGCGTCGGCCCGGTGTGCTGGGGCAAGGCCCCGGACCAGTGGGTAAACTGCGGCATGGGCGCCGCCGTCGATGGCGACACGTGTCGCGACGTGATTATCGACCAGGTCATGGCCGTCGGCGAGCTTGCCTGGTGGGTCGGGTCCCTCGGCGTCGGCAACCCGGGCAAGTTCGCCACGGGCAGCGCCAAGTACCAGGAGCTCAAAAAGAAGTTCGACAACCTCGTCGACAACTTCGAGGAGCTTCGGCGCAAGTACCCTGAAATCGAAGAAGCGATCGAGAACGCCCAGATGGCCAACGACATCAAGGGAATCCTCGAGGACATCTCCCAAATGCGCGGCGTCACCCGGTCCGAAGACATGATTCGCCTCGCCGCGGAGATCATGTCCCTGTTCGACTCGACCGGAATCTCGTCGACCATCGCCGCTTACACGTACCCGGTCTGCAGCGACTACGGATTCGGCGTCGGCCGGGCATCCCTGTACCAGCACGGCAACTACCAGGGATACGAGGTCTCGCTGCCGGTGGGCCGATACACCCTCGATGAACTGCGGGCCCGGGGCGTGGTCAACGACGACATCTCGTCGGTCCGGGTGACGCCGGGCTTCCGGCTCACGGTGTACGAACACGGCAACTTCACGGGCTGGAGCAAGATCTTCGACTCCGACGCCTCGTGGATCGGCAACCGCGAAAACGACCAGGTCTCGGCGGTGGTCGTCGAGGCGCGGTAGCGCACACCGACAAACGCCGCGCCTTTCCGTGCACCTACATCGGGGAGGCGCGGCGCACGTTCCCCGAGGCCGATCCGACGCCAGACCGAATCGGCCTTCGGTTGGCCGCGGCGCGTCAAGGCCGCGATTTCTCGCGTTTTGTCGCGCACGGCTCCCGGGCTCGGTTGGCAGCCGATGCACCGTGTTCTACCGTTCGTCCGCCGCGAACGAGGGCGCGGCCCACCCCGTAGGAGAAACGAATGTCTCGCGTACAAAAGCTCAGCCTGACCGCGCTCGCCGCCGCGCTCGCCGCCTGTGGCGGCAGCACCACGACGGCTCCGGAACCCGCAACCACCGCCGCGGCGCCGGCCGGCGAGACGCCGCCGACCTCGGAAAGCACCGCCGAAGTCGAAAAAGCGCCCGCGTCGCCGGGAATGCGCCTGCCCGACACGGTCGTGCCCAAGCGCTACGCCGCCGAGCTCGATCTCGACTCGACCACCACCGATCTCGCCGGGCGGGTCGCCATCGACGTCGAGATCAAGCAGCCGACCGACGTGGTCTGGCTCAACGGCAAGGGCCTTGTGGTCACCAAAGCCGAAGTGACGGCCAGTGGCCAGACGTTTGCCGGTCGCCCGGTTGTCGTCGACGCCGACGAAATGCTCGGGTTGGTCTTCGACGCGCCGCTGCCCGCGGGCCCGGCTCAGGTTGTCGTCGAGTACACCGGCACCGTCGCCGACAACGAAGTCTTCGGCGTGTTTCGCCAAAAAGAGGGCGACAACCACTACATCTACACCCAGTTCGAGGCCGTTGCCGCGCGCCGCGGTTTTCCGTCCTTCGACGAGCCCATGTTCAAGACCCCGTGGCAGCTCACGCTGCGGGTCCCCGAAGACCAGCAGGCGTTTTCCAACACGCCGGTTGCCAACGAGTCGGTCGCCGACGGCAAAAAGACCGTGGTCTTTGCCGAAACCAAGCCGATTCCCAGCTACCTGGTCGCCTTCGCCGTCGGCCCCTTCGAAGTCGTGGACGCCGGTACGGGCGGCCGCAACAAGACGCCACTGCGCATCATCGTGCCCAAGGGGCGCACGGACCAGGCCTCGTTCGCGGTCGAGGTCACGGGTGATCTACTCACGCGCCTCGAGAACTACTTCGACCGCGCGTACCCGTACGAAAAACTCGACAGCATCGCCATCCCGAGCTTTTTCGGCGCCATGGAAAACCCGGGCCTTATCACCTACGCCCAGAACATCATCCTGGCCAAGAAAGAGGACGAATCCCTCAGCTTCAAACGCGGCTACGTGGGCACCGGCGCCCATGAAATCGCTCACCAGTGGTTCGGCAACCTGGTCACCATGAAATGGTGGGATGACCTGTGGCTCAACGAGTCGTTCACGACCTGGATTTCCGCCAAGATCGTCGCCGAGTATCGCCCCGAGTGGAACGCCCAGGTTCGCAGCGTCGGCACCAAGGAAACCGCCATGGGCTCGGACTCGACCGAGACCGCCAAGCCGATTCGCCAGCCGATCAAGAGCCTTGCCGATATCTTCGGCGGCGGCAGCGGCATTATCTACGCCAAAGGCAAAACCGTCATCGCCATGTTCGAAAGCTGGATCGGCGAGGACAAGTTCCGCGAAGGCATCCGCCAGTACATCAACGACCACGCCTGGGGCAACGCCGACACCAACGACTTCCTGGCCGCCCTGACCCGGGCTTCGAGTCCGGAGCTTGCCGACGCCTTCACGTCGTTCATCACGCAGCCGGGGGTTCCGCTCGTGAGCGTCGAGCTCGACTGCCAGCGGGGACAGGCGCCGAAGGTCAAGCTTGCCCAAGAGCGCTTCTTCACCGCCGGACAGCAAGCGCGCGGCGGCGCCCAGACCTGGCAAATTCCGGTCTGCATGCGCTACGGCAACCGCAAGAGCGCGGCGCGGCAGTGCGAGCTGTTCACGGCGCAGACCGCCGAGGTCGAGCTCTCGCAAGCCAAACGATGCCCGGACTGGCTTATCGCCAACGACGGCTCCGCCGGCTACTACCGAGTCGATTACAAGGGCAAGCTGCTCGACCAGAACCTCTTTGGGGCCGGCCAGCGCCAGCTTACCGAGGCCGAGCGAGTCGGCACCATCGGCAACATGAGCGCGCTGGTCAACGCGGGCAAGTTCAGTGCGGGCGACGCGTTCACCAAGGTGCCGCGACTGCTGCGCGACAAGAGCACGTTCGTTGCAACCAGTACGGTGACCGTCGTGTCGAGCGTCGATGCCAACCTGGTAAGCGATGATCTTCGCCCGAACTACCAGCGTTTCATTCGCAAGATGTACAGCAAGCGAGTCCGCTCCCTCGGCTGGGAAGCCAAGAAGGGCGAAGACCAGGAGGTCACCCGGCTGCGCCCGGTCATCCTCGGCCTGATGGCCAAGCAGGGGGGTGACGACAAACTCCGGCAGCAGGCTGTCGCCAAGGCGCGCGCGTGGCTCGAAGACCCGAGTTCAGTCGCCCCCGAAATGCTCGGCGCCGTACTGGGCATCGCCGGTCTCGCCAACGACGCCGACCTGTACGAAGCCATTCTCGAACAGGCCAAGAACACCGAGGACGTCCGAAAGCGGAGCCGACTGCTCGCCGCCCTCGGTTCGTTTACCGACAAGGCGTTGGTCGAGCGCAACTTGTCTCTGGTTCTCACGGATACCTTCGAGCTGCGCGAGGCGTTCGGCCTGATGTTCGCGCCGCTGGCCAACCCGGAGACGCGCGACCTGGCGTACGCGTTCGCCAAGGCAAACGTCGACAAGCTGATGGAGAAGCTCCCGGCTCTGTACCAGCCGTTTGTCGTCTACATGGCCTCGACGCGCTGTACTCAGGAAGGTTACGACGATGCCAAGGCGTTCTTCGAGCCCAAGGTGGGCAAACTCATGGGTGGCCAGAATGCCCTCCAGCAAACCCTCGCCGGCATCAAGTCCTGCATCGCCATCAAAGAGGCGCAGCAGCCGAGCGTGAGCAAGTTCCTGCGCAAGTACTGAGCGAGCGCGCACCCGACTGAAATGGCCCCGGACCGCGATCGGTTCGGGGCCTTTTTCATTCGCGTGGACGCGACGTGTGAGTCGCTTCGAGCGAGTAGAACGTCGCCTGAACGTAGTCCTCGGGGTCGCCAGTGTTGTTCTGGTTGTAGACCCCGGCCTTGAAGTACATGAAGTCATCGGCCACGTCGTAGCCACTGTCGCGAATGTCGACCACCCGGACGACGTCGGGCCGATTCGCGCGGCGGACCGTCACCCGCAACGAGTGCCCGACTGCGGCGATCTCGTAGGAGAACTGCTCGCCCAGCGCAATGCCGTCGGCGGGGTCGGTCGCAGCGTCGCCGCGCTCGCCGATGAGCTCGACGTAGATGTCGTCACGGCCCGCCGGTTCGTGCGCCAGATAGACGGCGCCGCGCTCATTGGTCGGCAGCTTTCGATAGTAGAGCCGGGCAGGCTCGTCATCTTTCGCGTGAATCTGCCCGACGATGACGCGACCCACCTGCCCGGGGGAACCGGTCGTCGTCACGTAATCGACCGCGAGAGTCGCCCGTAGAGTGCCGTCGACACCTCCGGCCGCGGCCCTTGCCCCGGCCGGTGCCGTCGAAAACACCCAGTTGTTTCGGTTTGGGGTCCCGTCGTCGTTTTTGGTGCGGACCTTCTCATCACCTCGCCGCAGCATCTCTCGAAGCTCTGTGCGGGTGTACTTGGTGTTCTTCGAGGTCCGGGCGCCGCCGACCGTGGCGCGAAACACCATCCCGCCGTCCGGCCCGGTGAGGAAATACCGGGAATCAACCCGCCCCGCGGCGAGCTGACGCTCAGTGATGCGGTCCGACTTGCCGTCGCGATCGTCGTCGGCAGGCGTGCTCAGATACCAGCCGAGCAGATCGAAGTTCCGCCCCGGCGGAAGGTCCGGGGAAAGGCCGAATCCCCCGGCGCGCGATGAGAGAATACGAGCGCTGGTTGCCGCCGCCGCGGGTTCCAGCACTCGCCGCAGCTCAAAGTCATCGAACCGCGCCACGCCGTTGGCCGCGCTGCAGAACACCGTGGCCTCAGCCACCTGCCCCGACTCGAAGGTGACCGTCAGGTGGGTCCATTCCGGCGAGTCCTCCGTCTGCTGCTCGAAAAATAGCTGGCCGCCGACCTTGACTCCGACGTTGCCCGCCCCGCGCACGAACGCGCTTAACTGATAGGTCTGGTTCGGCTCGACCGCCACGACCTGCGACACGAAGGATGACCGGTCTTCGATCTTTACGGACCGCTCACCGGCGTAGGCGGTGCCCGAAAGCGCGGTGGCGCCGCGCCGCTGCTCGCCATCGGTCCAGCCGTCCCAACCGGACTCGAACCCCGGATTGACGATCGCTTTGGTGTCCTCGGCGACGGCCACCCGAGCCGGCGAGGTCGGCTTGCCGCCCGTTCGGCCGGTCGAACTCGAGCAGGCCATGCTGGCCCAGCACGCCATCAGCACGCACAACAGCGCGAGCGTGCGAGCGTGAACGTTGACAGCCATGGACATTGTGGTCGGATTCTCTCTGCCCTACGGAGCCGTCCAGGTCGATCCCGGCCCCACCTGCGCCGCTTCGATCACCTGAAGCAGCGACGTATCGACGCCAACTCCCTGGTCGGCGCCCGTTCCGAGCACCAGCCCGTCGGCGCCGACTTCGAACGTCGCGCCGTCCTCGGTGCCCACCACGTTGGCGCCCGCGCCGCCGTTGAAGTCGAACGCGCCGCTCTCGGACAGCCGCGCCGAGTGAAAATGATTGCCGTCGAACGTCGACGCGGGCGCCAGCGCGCACGATGCGGCAGCAAAGTCGCCATCGGAGACCGCATCCCGGTCGACCCCGTTGGTGTTTGCGTTAATCGACTCGGCGCTCGACTGGTTCATGACCAGGTTGTCGTCGAAGTCGAGCAGCGGCGGGAAGACAGCGCAGCTAGCGTCCTCGAACAGCACCGCGCGCCGGGCATTCACGACCGTGTTTCGGCTCACCTCGACCGTGAGGTCCAGCCCCGGGGTCGCCAGGATGGCGGTGTTGCCGGCCCCGGTCAGGGGCTTTGTGTTCACCAGCAGTCCGCCTCGTTGCGACGACGTAGTGCGGAGGTTGTTGATGTAGTTGTCCGTAACCGCGTGGCCGAGCGGCGCAAACGCGATGCCGCCGTCGTCGTTGTCTTCGCCCGACGAGAGGATGACGTTCCGGGTCACCGTATTGCCGAATCCGTCCTCCAGCGAAATCATGCCGAGCGAATCAACGATGGTGTTGCCGAGAATCTGGTTCGCGCTCGACTGCACGCGCATCAGTCGTTGCTCCGACTCGATCGAGTCGAACCGGTTGTACTGGATGATAAACAGCCCGTCGCCCTGGGAGTCCGCCCCCGTGGTGCGGCCGACTTGGATCGCGTATGCCGACGAGTTGCGAGCCGCGGGGTCCCCCGACTTTCCGAGCATGCTCTCGAACAAGTTGTACTGAATGACGTGTTCCTGGTTGCTCATCGCGTCGGTGTTGGCAAACAACGTGATTGCTGCCCCTTCGTTGTCCATGTCCTTGCCGCGAAACAGATTGCGCTCGACGACGTTGCCCACCCCCTTGAGCGCCAGGTAGTGATACGGGTCGTCGGCCGCGACGGTGCGAGGCGAGGCTTCACTGCGGAACTCGCAGTTGCGCAACGCGCCCGCGGTGCTGCGCACGAAAATCGAGGCATCGCCGTTGGCGTCGCAAAGCCCGCCGCCGAGCCAGTCCAGGCCCTCGAAGATCAGCCCGTCCACCACGGTCCCCTCGCCCCCGAAGACCAGGCACGTGGCGCCGCGAATCACCGCATCGCTGTCGACCGTTCGCTTGATGAGCACCCCGTTGGCCGCAAACTCGATCTCGGCCATGTCGGTGTAGTCGTCGCCGCCGGCCGCCGTCGCCAATCCGATGACATCCCCGTCCAGGGCAGCGGCCGCTGCGGCCGCCAGCGAGGCTTCGCCCGTCGCAATAGCAGAGAACACCACGTCCGCGGCCGCAGCCTCCAGCGGCCCTTCGTCGAACCCGTCGTCGTCGACATAGGAAACCGTCACGCCCATGACCGCACCTCGCTCGTCTACCGTTGGCGCGTAGTTCGCCGCCGTTGCGCCGTCGATCGGCGCGCCATCGGCCAGCCACTGGTACTCGATTGTCCCGCTAACGCCGTTGGCGTCGACGACGTTGGCTTCGAGCGTCTCGCCCACGAGGCTGGTTCCGGCAATCGACACGCTGCCCTCGACGTTCGTCGCGTCCTCGGTCACGGGGCCGAGCGCAGCCGAGACGATGGACTCCTCGTTGCCGTCGTCGTCGGTGTACGCGACCTGGACCGTGATGAGCTGGCCGACGTTTTCCAACGACAGAACGAGCTCCCCCGCGGTCGCGCCGACAATGTCCTGGTCGTCGGCCCGCCATTGAAACGAGAACGTACTCGACCCGATCCCGTTTTCGTCCTCGACCTCCGCGGTCAAGCTCCGCCCGACCGCGGGAACGCCGAAGATCGACACGGTGCCAGCGACGTTCTCCATGCTCCGGATGACGGACGTCGGGTCCGCTTCGACGGTTTCATCGAAGCCATCGTCGTCGGTGTACTCCGCCCGGACCGACACGGTCAAACCAACGTCGTCCGACGTTGGAACGTACGTGGGCCCCGATGCGCCCGAGACTTCCGCGCCCCCGGCGAGCCACTGATAGGTCACCGGCCCGCCAACGCCGTTGGAATCCGAGATCGTCGCGGTCAAGGTCGCGCCGACGAACGGCTCCCCGGAGACCTCGACCGTGCCCGGCGAATTGACCGGGGTGTTGTCATCATTGTCGTCCGCCGGCGAATCGTCGCCGGAACACCCCATCGTCAACACGATGCCGAAAGCAGCGGCGAGCCAGTGTCGGCTCCGTCCGACGGGCATGGACGCCCAACCGAGGGATACGCTTGGTGTTTTCTGCATCGTTTCCTCCGTACGCACACAGGGGTGAACGCCGACGACGCCGTCGGCCCACCGTTGTCGTTGGCCGACATGCGCCGACCGGGCGATAAGCGATGAACGAATGCCACATTCACGGCATTCGACCAGTGGAATCTAGAGCCGGCCGCTCGGCTGCGAGGAGCCGCCCGCTTCCCGGGGCGACGGCCCAAAGGCGAACACGCACGCCACCCCCAGCGGAACCAGGGCGGCGCCGAGAAAGAAAAACGAGTGATAGCTCGCCTCGGTCAAGCGCGGAACGGCCCACGTCGTAAGAACGACGCCGATGGCGGCCGTCGTTCCGCCCATGCCGGCGACTGTCGCAACCGAGCTGCCCTGGAACAAGTCGCTCGGAAGCGTTTGAATGTTACTGATGGCAACCTGAAAGCCAAACAGAATGACGGTGATCAGGGCAACGGCGGCCTCTGGCGCGCTGGCGTACGCGGCTCCGACGAGCGCCGGCAACATCAAGACGCCACCGAGCAACACCACTCGCCGCCTGGCGGCCTGAACCTCGACGCCGCGGCGTATCAGCAGGCCGGCGAAGTATCCCCCCGAGATGCTGCCAACCGCGGCGCCCACGTAGGGCATCCACGCAAAGGTGCCAATCTGTTTGATGTCGAAACCGAACCTCTCGGCCAGGTAGATGGGCAGCCAGAAAACGAACAGCCACCAGATAGGGTCGAGAAAAAAGCGCGAGGCCAGCACGGCCCAGGTCCGGCGGGCTCCCAGCAGCCCCAGTACGCTTTCCGACGGCGCGAACTCGACACCCTTTTGCAGCGGTGTTCGCCCCTCCGGCGCCTCGCTCACGTCCTCCGGCTCACGGGAAGCAATGTGCCGCCGCTCCGCCTCCGTAATCCACGGGTGGCTCTCGGGTCCGGCGCGGTTCACGAACAGCCACGGGACCACCCACAGGAGGCCCACAGCGCCCAGGGCCACAAAGGTCATCTGCCAGCCGATGGACAGATAGAGTCCCGCAACCAGGATCGGCGATACGATCGACCCGACCGACGCACCGGAGTTGAAGATGCCCTGGGCCAAAGCGCGTTCCGAGACCGGAAACCACTCGGCGTTCGACTTCACCGCGCCGGGCCAGTTGCCGGCCTCGCCCAATCCCAGCAGAGCCCGAAACAGGCTGAAGCTGGCCAAACCGCGGGCAACCGCGTGAAGTCCAACCGCGACCGACCAAACGGCGATGGACACCACGAAGCCGGCGCGCGTGCCGATACGGTCGTACAGGCGTCCGGAAATGCTTTGCGAAACTGCGTACGCCGCCGAGAAGAACACCGCGATGGCGGCGTAGTCCTCTTTCGTCATGCCGAGGTCTTTCGAGATCTCGGGCCACATGATCGCGAGCGCGCTGCGATCGATGTAGTTCACCAGCGTCGCCACCGAGACCAAGCCGATGATCCACCACCTGAGTCCGACTACCCTGGCCATACCGTGCTCCCTCTCAATGCCTCGTGCGTCGGCGCGCGCTAGCGCATGTACATACCGCCGTTGATCTCGACGGTTTCACCGGCGAGAAACGACGCGTCGTCGCCGGCGAGAAACGCGATGACCCGCGCCACTTCATCCGGCTCGCCGCTGCGGCCAAGCGGTATATTCTGCGTCGCCGCTTCGAACGCCTCCGGCTTGGTGAATCGCGCGTGAAACGCCGTGTTGCCGATGAGCCCTGGCGATACGCAGTTGACTCGAATGCCGCGAGGAGCCAGCTCCTTGGCGAGCGCTTTGCTCAGGGAAACGACCGCTCCCTTGGCCGCGCAATAGGCCGCCGACCCCGGGCCGCCGCCGTTCCACGCGGCCAGCGACGCCATGTTGACGATGGCGCCGCCCCGGTTTCCGGCAGCGATGTGGCCCACCGCCGCTTGCGTGCAGAAAAGCGCGCTGTTGACGTTTGCTCCCATCACCTGGGCAAAGAACTCGTCGGTCATTTCAGCGAGCGGGTTGCGCTTGACCAGGTCGCCGGCGTTGTTGACGAGGATGTCGAGGCCGCCGAGCTCGCGAGCCGCGCCGTCCACGACCTCGCGCGCGGCCGCCAGGGTCGACAGATCTCCCGACAGCACCGGAACCTCCTGCCGAACCTTGGCCTTCTGTCGCACTAGCTCGGCGGTCTCTCGCGCCGCGTCGAGGTTTCGAAACCCGTGAATGGCGACCCGGGCCCCGCGCGCCGCGAGCTCTACCGCCGTGGCTCGTCCGATGCCTCCGCTCGCGCCGGTCACGAGGGCGCAGTGGTTGTCGAGAGTACTCATTGTGCAATTCCTTTCGGCACTCGATCGATGGTGCCGACGCTAGCGCCGCACCGTTGATGTCTTTTGCTTCTTTGCGCGCTTCGGCGCGCGCCCAGACGACCCTCGAACGACGAGCGCGCAATCGAGCACAACGGCTCGTCGCTCGGGGGCCTCCTCTCCTTGCTCGAGCCGACGGAGCAAACACTCCACGGCAATGCGGCCCTCGTCGGCCGTCCTTTGACTCACGGTCGTCAACGCGGGCGTGACCATTCCGGTCATCGGAATGTTGTCGAAGCCCACCACCGACATTTCGTCGGGCACCTTCACGCCGCTTTCGGCCAGCGCCTGGAGCACGCCGAAGGCGGTGTGGTCGTTGCGCGCGAAGATCGCCGTCGGGCGCGAGCGCAGTTTCAACAGCTGCAGAGTCGCCTGATGGCCGGTCCCGTGCCGCGAATAGCGCGGGCTGCTGGTAGCGTGGTGGCTCCCCACCACGTACTCGGGCCGAACGCGGTGGCCGGCGTCCTCGAGAGCATCCATGTAGCCGCGCAGCCGACTTACCCGCTCGGCCTCGTCGAGGTCCGCGCCGACGAACGCAATGCGCCGGTGTCCGAGGTCGAGAAGATGTCTGGTTGCCAGCTCGCCGCCTCGTCGAAACTCCGCCGAGATGGTGTCGACGCCCTCATGCTCGAGCTCTCGGCCCACGAGGGCAAGGGGCATCCCGTGGTCGGCGAGCTGTCGGAGCGCCGCGTCCGACTTGTCCGTTGGCAGCGTCGCGACGACCAGTCCATCGACGCGCTGCCGGTGAAACGCCTCGATGACGGCGACGTCGGAGTCGAGGTCGTCGGTCGCCGTGCCGATGAAGGTCGTGTAGCCATACCCGACCGCCGAGCTGGTAACCGCGTTGGCGAGCTCCACCGAGTAGGGGTTCATGAGGTCCCCGACCACGACGCCCAGGGTCTGGGTGCGCTTGGTACGAAGCGCGCGCGCGTTGGCGTTCGTGACGTAGCCAACCTCGGCAATGGCCGCCAGCACGCGCTCGCGCAGGGCGGCGCTCACGTAGCCCGCGTTGTTGACGACCCGAGAGACCGTCGCCACGGTCGTCTTTGCGCGCTTGGCCACATCGGCCATGGTCGGTGTGTTTCCCATCAGAGGTACCTTCCCCCGCCGCCGGCGCCAGCGCGAGGGCATCGGAGCTTCGTCGTCACAGTTTTGCTCTCAGACTCAGAAACAGCCGCGGCCCGTAGCTATTGACCTCGGCCAGGTTGTCCGGTGTCGGGTTGAACTGGACGCGGGGCTCATCCAGCAGGTTGATCGCCTCGAAACGGAGGGCGAAGTTCTTGGTCAGCCGGTAGGTGGCGCGGCCTTCGAAGACCGTGTTCGTAGCGATGTACCGGATGTTGCCCGGCGTGCTGATGAACTGCTGAAAGTAGGAGCTTCGGTGCTTGAGAATGAGCTGAAGGTCGAAGCCCGCGATCTGGTAGTAGAGCTGCCCGGACAAGACCAGCCGGGAGAATCCAAACAGGTTTGCCGGCGGCACGATGCCAACCCGGTCTCGCTCGCCCTCTTCGTCGAACACGCGCGACGCGCCGAAGTTCTGGTCCTCGAACTCGAAGTCCGACTGGGCCACGTTGACGTTGATGCGTGCCCCGAGGCCGTCGAGGGGGGCCGGCAGATACGCGAAGACATGGGCGGCGCTCAGCTCGAGGCCGAACAGGTTGGTCGCCTGGTCGTCGGTCTGCAGCACGGTCACGTTCGACTCCAGCGGCTGCCCGTCGATTTCGAAGGTCTCGACGCGTTGGGCGTTTTCGAAGCCGCCCAGAAAACGCTTGTAGTAGGCGCCCCCGGCCAAGATCGTATCGGCGTTCGGATACCACTCCACGGCGGCGTCCAGGTTCCACGACGTCAGCGGGCGAAGGTCGGGGTTGCCGAGGGTGACGACATCGGTGACGAAGTCCTCCACCGAGGTCGGGTCTCCCGAGTCGTCGATATCGAGAACGCGCCCGAAGCCCAGGTCCGCCGGGTCGGGACGCGAAAGCCCGCGAAACACCGCCCCGCGCACGAGGAGGTCATCCCGCGCGTCGACCACGACGTTCAGGCTTGGCAGGAATTCGGTGTAGTCGCTGCCGCCCACCACCGGCTCGAGGTTTTCGCTGTCTTCTTCGACCTGAAGCGTTCCGTCCTGGTTGCGAGTGGTGGTGAACGTGGTGCGCAGGCCAACCGAGTTGACGTCGGTGTTGACGATGCGCACCCCAACGTTTCCGTGGACGGGGAGTCCAAGAACTCGCGCAAAGTAGTTCGCCTGCAGGTAGCCGGCAAGCGTGCGCTCTTCTACGTCGATGTTCTGCACTGACGGGGCGGCCCCCGGCGTCTCGGGGAACAGCCCGAGCAGCTCCTCGACCAGGCAGCGGGCATCAAAGGTCGCATATGCGCTCCCGGTGCCGGCCGCCACCGGGTTTCCGGCGTCGTCGATGTTCGTAATCAGATCCTGGCCACCGCTGGGACCGGAGAGAAAGCCACTCTCCGGAAACGACTTGTTTCGGCACAGCAGGTTGGCACGGCCGACCGCATCGGCCTCGAAGCCGTCGAACTCAGCGCGCGTCCGGGGAAAACTGCGAAACTCGAGACTGGAATACCGCACCCCACCCAGCAGGTAGACGATGGGTCCCCACCTGGCTGTGTACTGAGCGTCGCCCCGGATCGCCGAGATCGTGTTTTCCCGCAGCTGATTGAGGTCGATACGCGTTCGCGCGTTGGACGAAAACAGGTCGGCGTTCGTGACGTCGAAGTTGCGGACCGTGGCCAGCGGCACCTGGGAGCCGGCGCCGGGAATCGACATCGACGTGAAGATGCGGTCTTCGGTCGGATTGCCAAAGATATCGGTTTCGCCGGTTTGCAGGCGGGTCTGCCAGATGTTCTCGCGCCGTTTGGTGCTCGAATACGAGCCGTCGACCGAAAGGCGCAGAGTCTCGGTGGGGGCGAAGCTCAGGTTCAGTCCGCCCCCGCGGTACGACTCGATGCGCTCCTGAAAGGCACTATTGGTTTCGATACGGCCGATCGTGTCGAACCGCGCGACCTCGCCAGTCGGCAGGCTCTCCAGCGTCCCGTCGGTTACGCCGGGAACAATCCGTCGCTGTTCGGCAAACACGAGGTCGTTTCGAACCTCACTGAACGTTCGATCCGACAGCTGAACGTCGAAGTTGATGTCGAGGTCGTCGAAGGGCCGCCACTGGAACGCGGCGAACGCTGACTCGCGGTCGTCGTCGGTGATGTTCTGTCGAAACGAGCGAGAGCTTGGCGCGAAGATAAACGGCACGCCGTCGTCGGGAGCCCGCCCGGTCTCGGGGTCGACCTCCAGGTCGAGGTCACCGGCCCCGTCGTCGCAATTGCCCGCGTCGGAGCGACCGACGCCACCGTCGGTTGTGGAAGGATCGTTGCGACAGTCGCGCCAGGCGCTGGTCGTTCGAAACTCCTGCTCGGGGTTGGTCGTGCGACGCTTCTGGTAGCCGATCGAAACGCCCATTTGCCCGAGCTCGTCGGCGTCGAACTGGTCGATGTAGCTCAGCGTCAAGCGATAGCCGAAGTCGCGAGCGTTGTCGGTGATGTTCCCGTTGTCGGGGTGATAGTTGCCCTTGGCATCGACTTGAAAGCGCCGCTTGCCGTATTCGAGCGGCTTGAGGGTCTCGAGCGAGATCTGCCCGGACACGCCGCCTTCGATCATTTGCGCTTCCTGGCTCTTGTAGACCTTGAGCTTGGCAAAGAGCTCCGAGGGGAACTGGCTGAAGTTTACGGACCGGTCGCCGCTCCCGTTGGTGGCCTCGCGCCCGTTGATCACGGTCGAGCTCAGATAGGGCCCCATGCCGCGAATCGAAATCTCGGTGGCGCCCCCCTGCTCTCGGTGAGACGCGGCGCCGGGCAGTGTCTCGAGGGCCTCGCCGATCGACAGCGCCGGTATGTCGCCGATGTCGTCGGCGGACAAGGCGTCGACAATCGTGTCGGAATACCTCTTTTCCTCGAGCGAGGTTTGCACCACGGCTCTCGTGCCGGTGATTACGATGACCTCACCGCCCAGCTCGTCCTCGCCGTCGGCCTCCGCCGCCGCCTCGGCATCGTCGGGCGCCGGGTCCGCGGTGCTGGGCGCCTCGTCCGACGACGCCGGCGCCGGCGGTGCCGGAGCGCCCGCGCCGGGGACTTCCAACACCACCTCGACCTCTTGCGGCGCGCCCGCACCGGGTCCCGGTGGCGCAGCCGCGTCGGGCTGGTCGGGCGCGGCGTCGCCGGGCGAAGCCTCGTCCGGCGGTGGGGCCTCGGCCGCGGACGCCGCGTCTTGCGCGGGGACGGCGGCCTCAGGCTCGTCGGCCTTGGTCTCGCCGGCGGCAGTTTCGTCGTCGGAGCCCTCGTCGGAGCCCTCGGCGGAGCCATCGGCGGGGTCGTCCGGCGCCTCGCCGGTTTCCGGTGCGTCGTCAGCGGCGTCCGGAGGCGGCGGCTCCTCACCGTTGGGCGCGCTCGCGCCGGGTGGGTCCGCGGCGTCCTGGGCCGCGGCGGCGTCCATCCAGACCGCCGCGACGGTCGCCATCATGCAACACGTCAAACCAAGTTGTGCCCGCCGAGAACTCGACGAACGGCCTGTGGATTTGAATCGCTGCACGCGCATACGCTGGCTCCATTCGGTGGTGGTACCGCCCGGAGGCTGGGCGGGGCCGGTGAACTCACTGAGCCACGTCCACCGGCGACAACAACCTGCAGCAGGGGCTTTTGCTGTGTCAACCCTTTTTCTGTAATCGTTTACATCTCGATATCGACGACGTATCGCGTCATTTGAAGCCCTCTAGCGTTTGTTGATCGGTACCGGTTCGGGGCGCGAGCGACCGCAAGTGGGCCGCGCACGAGACGCGACAGTCGCTGTTATTTTCTCTCGCCGGTCGTTGCGTTGCGCGACATGCACCGCTTCGGTGGCCGTTCGTGACGCTCGACGCACCTCGTGATTGCTGATCGGCGTTGCTCGTGAGACTACGCCCTAAGCTGCCTGAGACGCGGTTATCCGCGTATGGCGGCAATGACGCGTCGACGAACGCAAAAGACACGCGAGCTGGGGCACGGAGAAAAAGAGCCGAGTCACCGCGAAGCCTTACCGGGCCGTGGCCGCGCGCTGCGTACGCCGCGCTGCGGCGTGCGGACCGAGCTGTAGCGAATATGAAAACGTTTACACATTTTCTGTTGACAACCTTGAACTCGGTACAGCAGGGTGCTCCCACCAAGGAACGTTCCGGGAGGAGCGCGTCGCGCGCGCTCCCTCGCACTTGCCTCGACTCGCTGTTCGCACCGCGCGAACACGACACGGAGATGAACCGATGGAACAACGAACGCCGCAGGAACCCACGCAGCGTTACGACATGATCAGTCTGGGCGAAGTCATGCTGCGCTTCGACCCGGGCGACGGCCGAATCCACACGACACGCGACTTTCGCGTCTCCGAGGGTGGCGGCGAGTACAACGTCGCGCGCGGCCTGCGCCGCTGCTTCGGCCTGCGAACAGCCATCGTCACGGCCCTGGTCGACAATCCGGTGGGCCGTCTCGTCGAAGATCTGATCTTGCAGGGTGGAGTCGCCACGCCGTTCGTCCAATGGCTCGAGGACGACGGCATCGGTCGCCAGGCCCGCAACGGCTTGAACTTCGTTGAGCGCGGCTTCGGGCCGCGGGGTGGTTTGGGCTGCTCCGACCGGGGCCATACCGCCGTTGCCGCCATGCGGCCCACAGATATCGACTGGAACGCGGTGTTCGCGTCGGGCCCCCGGTGGTTTCACACGGGCGGCATCTTCGCCGCTCTGTCCGAGTCGTGCGCCGAAACCGCTCGAGTCGCGATGCGCGCCGCGCGAGAGCACGGCGTTCGCGTCTCGTACGACCTGAACTATCGCGCATCCCTTTGGCGGGCCTTCGGCGGCACGGCCAGCGCGCAGCGGGTGAACCGAGAGCTCGTGCCTTACGTCGATGTCCTGTTTGGCAACGAAGAAGACTTCAGCGCCGCGCTCGGATTCGAGCTCGAAGGCGTCGACCCTTCCTACACGTCTCTCCCCGCCGACGCCTTCGGTCAAATGATCGGGCGGGTCGTGAAGCAGTATCCCAATCTTCGGGCGGTTGCCACCACCCTGCGGGCGGCTCACTCCGCGAGCGTCAATGGCTGGGGCGCGATCTGCTTTGCCGACGGCGACATTCACGAGGTGCCCCAGAGCGACGTGGCCATCTTCGATCGCGTCGGCGGCGGGGACTCGTTCGCATCGGGATTCATCTACGGCCTCATGAACGACGAGTCTCCGCTGTGGGCGCTCCAGTGCGGCGTGGCCCACGGCGCACTCGCCATGAGCACGCCGGGCGATACGACCATGGCCCGGCGCTCGGAAGTCCTGACTCTGATGGACGGCGGCAACGCGAGGATTCAACGATGAGCAGAGAATCGACGGTTCAGACACTGATGGCCACGCGCCTGGTGCCCGTGGTGCGCGCGCCCGGCATGGCCCTCGCGCGAGCCGCGGCATCTGCGTTGCTCGAAGGTGGCGTGCGCGCCCTCGAGATTACGCTCACCGTTCCGGGCGCCACGGCGCTGATCGCCGAACTGGCGCGCGAAGCCGATAAAGCACCCTCGGCGAACCGGCCCGTGATCGGCGCCGGTACCGTGCGCACCCTGGACCAGGCGCGCGCCGCGCTCGAGGCGGGCGCCCGGTTCATCGTCAGCCCGGGACTCGATGTCGATCTGGTGGCCTGGGCGAACGACCACGACGTGGCCGTTATGCCCGGTGGCCTCACCCCGTCCGAGATCATCGCCGCCTGGAATGCCGGGGCCGACATGGTCAAGGTGTTTCCCTGTTCGGCCGTTGGCGGCGTGTCGTACCTAAAGAGCCTTCGCGCACCGCTGCCCGACATCCGGCTCTTTCCGACCGGAGGCGTGACCATCGACAACGTCGGAGCGTATCTTCGCGCCGGCGCCGCAGCGCTCGGAGTCGGCTCAAACCTGGTAGACGTTCGCGCCCTCGAGGCCGGAAAGTCGGCCAGCCTCGTAGAGCGCACCCGCTCATTCGTCACCGCCATCGCCGATGTGCCGGCGGCGCGCCCGGCCCCGAGCCCGCTCGCGGAGACCATCGCATGACCCGATCCCCCACGGTTTCAGCCGGCTTGGTCGCGGCGTCGATGGCATTGCTCGCTGCGTGCGCGGCTCGCCCCCCGTCATCGGATGAAGCGACCGGCAAGCCAGCCGGCTCCACCGAGGCAACGCCCGGGAATCAACGCTCCGACAGCGGAGCGAGCGAAGAGTGGCTGGGCCCTCGCGATGGTTCGTTCGAGGGCACCGAACACCCCCTCGACCGCCTCATGGCTACGCAAATCTCGGCCCCCCGACCGCAACTGGTCGGCAAGCACCCCCGGGTCTTCTTCGACAGCCAGGCGCTCACCGAGCTGCGCACAAAAAGCCGCACCACCCACCGACAGCTCTGGGCCACGGTCCGGCAAAACCTGCGAGCCTTCACAAGCGAGCCTCCCAGAGCGCCGGCTCAGGCGCGGCGATCGCAAAACGTGGTCGGTCTGGGCATCGCGGAGGCGGCGCTGGCCTACGCAATCGAAGGAACGCCGAAGTACCTCGAGGCCGCCAAACGGTGGATGGACGCCGCGGTTTCGTACGAGGTATGGGGATACGAGTACAGCAAGCCCAACGTGGACCTCGCCGCGGGGCACCTGCTCTTCGGTCTCGCCTGGGGCTACGACGTTCTGTACGACGCCCTCACCCCCGAGGAGCGACGACAGTACCGCGACAAGCTCGTTCGCCAGGCGACGCTGCTTTATGACTACTATCGCCCCAGGCCCGGACGCACGTTCGCGTACAGCCAGAATCACGTCTATATCCCGATGGCGGGCCTCGGTGTGGCGGCGTACGCCCTGTACGGCGAGGTCCCGGAGGCGGTCGCATGGGCAAAGCTGTCCAGGGCCATCATGGAGCGGTCCCTCGACACCTACTCGGCCGATGGCTACTTCTACGAATCGTTCGAGTACTTCGTGTTCGCCGTACCGTGGCTGGTCGTCTGGACGACCGCACACGCCCACGTGACTGGCGAAGACCTGTTCGACCGGCCGGGCTTTCGGTCGATGCATCGGTATCTCGCTCACGCAGTTCTGCCCGATGGGGTCAACGTCTTCGACTTTGGCGACGCGTACTCGGGCAGCGAAACCCGTCGACGGCGAACGCGCGACTACGAGCGAACGCACCCGGGCGGCAAGCTGCACAGCAACTACAGCCTGCTGTACGCCATGGCGTCTCGGTTCAAGGACCCGCAGGCGCAGGGAGTCGCGCACCACTTTCGCGACCTCGGTCACGTGAGCTGGTACGACTTCATGGCGATGCTCTGGTACGACGCTGACGTCCCGGCGGCGCCCATCGAGTCGCTCGAGCCCTATCATCATTTCGAAGACCACGGAGTGGTGTTCTACCGAAGCGACTGGACCTCGAACGCCACGGCGTTTGCGTTCAAGTGCGGCCCCCCGGAGGGCCGAGCCGCCGAGCAGCGCAAGGCGCGATTTCAAGACTGGCATCTTTCGTCCGGCCACGCGCACCCCGACGCCAATAGCTTCATCTGGTTTGCCAACGGCGAATACATCACGGGCGACTCCGGGTACTCGGGCGTGCCGCGAACCGACCAGCACAACACGCTCCTGGTCAACGGTGTGGGTCAGCGATTCACCGAGGCCGGACACAACGCCTTCAAGGGCGCCTCCCTGGCGCAGCTCAACGGCATGTCCCTTTCGGTGCACGCGCTGGGCCCCGGGGGCGTTCGCCTGGTTGGCGACGCCACGGCAGCCTATCCAGGAAGCCTCGGCGTAGAGCGCTTCACCCGCGAAGTGACCCTGGTTGGCAACGACGCGCTTCGAATCGAAGACCGCGTCGAAGCGTCGTCCCCGACAACGTTCACCATTTTGTTCCACAGCGACTCCCCCGTCGAAAGCTCGTCATCCGGGCGACTCACCTCTCGCCTGGAGCGGGCCAACCTCGAGATCGACGTCGAAGGGGCGAGCGGCGCCGGGCTATCGAGCGCCGTAGAGCCCAACTGGATGACGGCGCCAGGTCGCCCCGGCTCGGTGCAGAAGGGCGAACGTGAAGCGAGAGGGTACCGGGCCCGCGTGAGCAACGCGACCCCCTCGAAAACCGCGCATTTCGTGTCGGAGCTGCGCGTCAAGCAACGAAAACGCTAGCGCCTCCGGTACGGAGGTCGTTGGAGCCCCAAAGCGACAGAAAGAGCGACAGAAAAAGAGAAGGAAGAGCGACAGAAGCCCCCAGCATAGCGCCACAAAAAACAAGAGCCCCCGGACTACCACCATCAACCGGACCGAGAGGAGCAACAGGATGAGCAAGACGATCCAACCAATTCCGTGTTCTGCGAACAAACGCGTCACAGCCGCCATGTTTGGGTTGACTACACTGCTTTGCGGATCCGTCGGGGTCGCATGCGTCGTCGATGACGCCGACCACGCCGACCTCGACGGCACCGAGTCGAGCTTTTCGCTCGACCTGGTCGCCCTCGACAACCCCGGCTTTGAAAGCGGCTGGCGGGGGTGGAACGACGACGACCCCTCGGCGATCTCGGGCGATGCGCGAACCGGCTCGCGGTCGGCAAAGGTTAGCGGCCCGGACGGCGAGTTCCGCCAGCAGGTACGGATCGAGCCGAACACTCGGTACGTGTTTTCTGCCTACGTCAAGGGAACCGGGACCGTGGGAGCTCGCATCAACGGGCGCGACAAAAGCAAGTCGATCGTCTCGAACAGCTGGCAGCGAGTTGCCATCGGCATTCACAGCGGCTCCGCCGAGTCGATGACTCTGTACGGTAGCTACGCGGGGGGTGTCGGCCGCTTCGACGACTTTGCCCTGGACCGACGATCGCAAACCCCGGCAGACCAACCTCCACCGCCCCCGCCCGGCCCGGCACAGGTACCGAGCGACGTGCTCGACATGAGCGTTTGGCAACTAACCCTCCCCGTCCCCGAAAAGGGCGACAACGACAATCCGCGGGATATCTTCGTCCCGGAGCTGCGCTCCTTCGAGGCCGCGAATCTCTTTTTCGTCAACGGCTCGGGAACCGGGGTCGTCTTTCGCGCCCCCGTCGGCGGAACGACGACGCGCGGGTCCAGCTACCCGCGCTCCGAGCTGCGGGAGATGGTTCGCGGCTACTCCGGCCGGTCGCCCCGGGCTAGCTGGTCCACGACCCGAGGGCGGCACACCATGTACATCAAGCAGTCGATCAATCGGGTGCCGCCGGAAAAGCCCCACGTGGTCGCGGGGCAGATTCACGACTCGGACGACGACCTGCTCGTGATCCGGCTCGAGGGCGAAAAGCTCTTCATCGACTTAAACGGCGACGACGGCCCGACGCTGCGCTCTCGGTATCGTCTTGGCGACGTATTCGAGGTCAAGCTGGACGCGCACGACGGAGTCGTCGACGTCTACTTCGACGATATGGAGCGTGTGTTCTGGACGTACGATGACCGAAGCGCCCGAGCATCGGGCTGCTATTTCAAAGCGGGCTCCTACCCCCAGTCGAACCCGGACCGCGGCGATTCGCCGAGCGCCGTCGGCGAAGTGGAAATTTTCGACCTGCGGGTCTCTCATGAACCTTGAGGGACGGGGCCCCGGTGCCCGCGCCACGAGAGCCTGGGCGCTCGCCGCGACCCTGCTCTGTGGCTGCGGGCCGGGCGCCGAGGACACCGATACCGGCACGTCTGGAGACGTGTCGGCCGGAGACGACGCCGGAGACGACGGGAACGACACAACAACGTCCGGCGACGCGCCGCCGCTCCCACCGCCTCCGGTACCGGGTCTGGATCCCGACGCGCCGCCGAGCGGCAACTTCGACCTGTCCCAGTGGAACATCAGCATTCCGGTCGACCGAGACGGCGACGACCGAGCCGACACGATCAGCGAGACCGACCTGCAGGGCTACGAAGCCCCCTCGTTCTTCTTCACCGCCGACGACGGGGGCATGGTGTTTCGGTGCCCGGTGGCGGGCGCGCGCACCTCAAAGAACACGAGGTTTGCCCGAGTCGAGCTTCGACAAATGCTGCGTGGCGGCGATACCTCGATCCCGACCCGGGGGGTTACCCGGAACAACTGGGTCTTTGGCACGGCGCCCCGTGCCGAGCGGGAAGCCGCGGGCGGCGTCGACGGCACCCTCACGGCGACCCTTGCGGTCAACCGCGTAACGACGACCGGCGACCGTTCTCAGGTCGGGCGAGTCATCATCGGACAGGTGCACGCGAAAGAAGACGAACCGGCGCGCCTGTACTATCGAAAACTCCCGCAACACACCCGGGGCTCGATCTACGTTGCGCACGAGCCGTCGGGCAAAGACGACATCTACGTCGAGCTCATCGGCAGCCGGTCGCCGTCGGCGCCGGATCCCGCGGACGGAGTCGCTCTCGGCGAGGCCTTCAGCTACGAGATCGACGTCAAGGGAAACACCCTTCGCGTGACCATTCGACGCCCGGGTCGAGCCCCCGTGTCTGCGTCCATCGACATGAGCGACAGCGGCTACGCCGTCGCGGGAGAGTTCATGTACTTCAAGGCCGGGGCCTACAACCAGAACGACAGCGGAGACGACGACGACTACGTGCAAGCCACGTTCTACGCTCTCGACCACGCTCACGAAGCACCCTCGGCACTTCGAGAAGCCGACGCGGCGCGCTAGGGCAGTGTCCTCGCGACTCAGTCGCCGCTGAGAAGGTTGCGCTCCTGGGTCGACAACACGGACGACGCAATCGGCGATGCCGGCGCCAACATGCCCAGGTATGCCTCCGGGTAAACGATTCGCTGAGCGGCGCACCACTCGTCGACTTCCCGCACCAGCAGGCGGCTCTGGCTGAGGTCGCTGAGCTGCGCGCGCCGCCAGCGGGCCGCCATGCCGTGGGCCTTCATGCCGCATTCGGCGAACTGCGTCTCCGCCTGGGCGTAGAGCGCCGCGGCGCGCACCGCCCGGTCGTCGATGTGAGCCAGCCCGGCCCGCAAGAGCACGCTGTGAGCCTGAGCCCACGCCGACGGCTCGCGGCCGAGTTTCTTGGCCGCCCAGGTCGCCGTGGATGTCGCCCGTCGCCGGACCGCCGGCGACATTTGTGCCGCCAGCAGCGCGGACCGTCCGAGCAGTTCCGTGGTTTCGACCCGCACCACGCTCACCCGCATCAGGTAGGCGCGGCGGATGACGTTCCACATGCCGCGGGCATGCTGAAACGCCGAAAGACCGCGGCGATCGTAGATGTCGAAGGCGGTGTTGGACAAGAACGCCCAGTAGTGCTGCAGATGAAAGCCCGCAAACGACCAGCGGGCCATGACCTCGGCGCCCACCCGGCGCCCCTCCTCGACGCGGTCCCGCGCCAGATAGTGCATGGCCGCCTGGCCGACGTTGAGGCTGGTGTGCGCAAACAGGTTGTCGCGCTCGCGCGCCTCGCGCACCAGCGCCGGCACCTCCTCGCCCAGCGTGGCGATGTTGCCCAGGTAATAGTGAGACCAAATGCGAAACAGGCTGCTGCTATCGAGCTCCCAGGCTACGCCGCGACACTGATCGCGCAGCACTCGAATCGCGCGGTCGGTCCACTCGAGAGCCGCGCGAAAGTCGCCCAGGTAATAGTGATAGAGCGCCTCAGTCCCGTACGAGTAGCCTACCGCCTGAGGCTCGGCGGTCTCCTCGGCCAGGCGCACTGCCCGGGCCACCAGGGTCCGCGAACGCTTGCGCGTTGCCTCGCCGCCCGTGCACGAGTACATCGCCTCCGTGGTAACCGCGCGGGCGATGCGCCGCTTGTCACCGGAGTCGAGGGCCCAGACGAGGTGCCGCGTCTGCAGGTCCATGCCCTTGAGGGTGTCGGTCATCCCCAGCCCGGCCGCCGCCGCCCACAAGGTATCAATGCGCAGCGCGACGTCGCGAGGCACCTCATCGGCGTCGCGCTCGACGAACTTGAAGCCGCGCATCGAGATGCGCGCCCGCCGCCATAGCAGCGACACCAGGGAACCAACCGATGTCGACGGCACACGCAGACCGATCGAGTGCAGAAGCTCGAGCAGAATCTCCATGCCGCGATCGATGGCACCACTGCGCAGCAGCTGCTCGGACGCCCGAATTCGATAGCCCACGGCATCCTCGCGCGCCGCGCCGCGCGCGGCTTCGAGGAACGCGTCGGCGCCAGCGACGCCTTTGCCGGCGTTGACGAGCGCATCGCCGAGACGCCCGAGCAACGCCGAGCGGGTCACGCCGTCGACGGGCGCCGTGCCTCCGGCGGCGCGCTGCTCGTCCTGCACGTCGAGAGCAAACTGCAAAAGCCCCGCGGCGCGCTCGAACGCCAGGCTCTCGGACGCCTGCTCCGCGGCCACGACCGCGTAAAAGGCCGCCTTCGACGGCTCGCCGGCGCCGTAGAAGAGCTCCGCCAGCGACTCGACATCCGGGTGATTGCTCACCTCCAAAGCGCTGGCGAGGCGCCGACACCAGTGGGTTCGTTCGCTCGCCGTCAACCGCCCCACGACCGCCAGCCGAATGCGATCGTGATACATCTCGACGCTGTCAGCCGCGCGCGCGCCGCTGGTGCGCACGAGGTGGGCGCTGCTGAGAATTCGCAGGACCGCCTCGCCGTCGTCGTCGGGCAGAGCCGCCCGCTTGGCCGCTTCCTGCGAAATTGGCCGGCCGGCCATGGCCACGGCTTCGAGCATGGCCGCCGCCTCGGGCTCCAGCATGGCGAAGCGACGCTCGAGGACGTCGTCGTACGAGATGCCGCGGGGCACGCCGTCGAGGTCGCCGTAGCGACCGCGGGCGTAGTGCACCAGCTCGGTCATGATGAACGGGTTGCCGTTGGCTTCGTCCATCAGCGCATCGAGGTCCTGGCGATGAGCGTCGGAGGCCCCGTCGGTGAGCGCCGTCAGAAGGGTCGCCATCTCACCGCGCGAAAACGGGTGCACGGGAACGTCCAGGGCGCCCTCGGCGTGGGGCAAAAACCCGCGCAAAAAGGCCGCGTTCGGCGCCTCGTCCCCGCGATACGCCGCCAGCACCAGCATTCGCGGCGCGCCGGGCTGGCGGATTAGCTCCGACAGCAAAGCGGCGCTGTCGACGTCGCCCCAGTGCAGGTCGTCGATCGACAAGACGATGGGGCGCTCGCGCGACAGTCGGTCGAGCAGGCGCCGAAGGGCAGCAAACGCCCGGCGACGAGTTTCCTGCGGATCGGTCGGCGTGGGCGCCCCGCCGCGCGGCACCGCGACCTGCTCGACCCGACGCAACACCGGAAACAGTCGGGCCAGCGCTCCGATTTCCTCGGGCAGTACCTGGCTAACCTCGCGCTCGTCGAGCCCGAGAAGATGCTGCGTGAGCGCGTCTACCACCGTATCGAACGCCTTAAACGGCACCGACTCGCGCTCGTAGCACCGCCCCTCGAGCACCACCGCGTCGTTCACCGTCTCGAGAAACTGCCGCAACAGCATGCTCTTGCCCATGCCCGACTCACCGTGGACCCGCGCGACCACGACTTCGCCATCGCGCACCCGGTCGAGGGCCTGGCCGAGAACCCGCAGCTGAATCTCACGGCCGACGAAAGGCACGTCGACCGACGCAGCCCCGGTGCCGAGAGTCAGACCTTCGTCCGCGATGCCAAGGCGCTCGCGCAGTTCGCGGCCGCGCAGGCGGCGGGTGGGGTCGATCTCGAGCAGCTCCATGGCAATGCCGGCGAGATCCGGCGGTGCCTGGGGATTGAACGTGTGCACGGGCGGCGCCGGCACGCGCTGCTTTTCCTGAATGACCTCCCAACCGTCGCCGAGGAACGGCAGTCGGCCGGCCAGCGCCTCGTACAGCAGCGCGCCAACGCTGTACCAGTCGGCGGCCTCGTTGACCGGTTCGCCCGCGGCCTGCTCGGGGGCCATGTAGCCGGGGGTACCGACGATGTGACGCTCGTAGGTCTGGTCATCGCGGGTGACCTGTCGCTCGGCAACGAGGCCAAAGTCGCACAGCACGACTCGCGAGGTCGCGCTCTCGACCAGCACGTTGGACGGCTTGACGTCGCGATGCAGCTTGCCCATCCGGTGCAAGGCCGACAGACCGTTCACCAGCTGCGGAAGCGCGGCGCGGAGCCGCCGCTCATCGAGGGCCCCCACCCGGCCGCGCTCGACGCGACTGCCGCGGGACGCCGCTTGCTCGAGGGGCTCCGTGTCCGGACCGTCGCCCGAGGACTCGGGCCGCACGAACGTTCCGGGCCGGACCCAGCGGCGCCAGGGCACGCCGTCGATGCACTCCATGGTGAAGAACCAGGACTCGTCCGTCGACAGCAGCTCGTAGAGCTTCACGAGGTTCGGGTGAACGATGTCAGCCAGCGACCGGAACTCGCGTTTAAACCGGTAGATCGCCAGGGCGTTCATCGACCGCAGCGACTTGAGCGCGACGACCGCCTGGCGCTCGCCATCGAACGCCTCGTACACCGCGCCAACGCCGCCGGCTCCGAGACGGCGACGAATGTCGAACCGCTGCGCACCGGGTACTGAGTCCGCGCCACTCACCGGCTACACTCTATCGCGTTCGCCACGACCGGGGGAATGCAAGGCCCCGCGAGCGTCGCCGCCGAGACGGCTCTCGCCCCGCAAACAAGCCGTTGAAATCCCTTCGAGGCCTCCTGACGGTAGGGAGAGGCCGGCAATTGTGTCTACCGGGGCCGCTTGCCCGAGTCGCGCGGCACCGAGGCTCGAACGCACCTTTGCCGAACGAAAGCGTTTTGGCCGCTACGCAGCGGAGTGCACGCGATACTTGAAGAGCATCTCCGGCAAGTCGGCCACCACCTCCGCGCGCTCGGACGCGGTAAGTCCGAGGAACTCGGCCCCCTCGTCGTTGGCGAGTCGCTCCACCGCCTCCTTCTCGTCGAGAACCTCGTTGGCATACGCGTGCGCCAGCCGGTCCGCGCAGCGCACCAGCGCGACGAGGGTGGCCGTCGCATCATCCCCGCAGTCGTAGGCCCGCCCGGGCTGGTGGTGCCAACCAACGGCGTTTGGAATGGGCGACGGTAGCTCCCACCTTTCGAGCAGGTGGGCCCCAAGGAGCGCGTGGTCGTAGCCGTACCGCTCTCGCTCGCGCAGGTAGTGCTCGGTGGGCTCGCCCGCCAAAAGCGCCGCGTAGCCGTCTTCGCCGCCGACCTGAAGCTGCATGAGCTTGCCGATGTCGTGCAGCAAACCCACGGTGTACGCGGGAAGCTCCTTCCAGGCCCCGCGCAGCACCGCGACGCGCTGCGCGATGGCGCCCGTGATCTGCACGTGCTCGAGCAGCCGGGCGCTTTCGCGGCTGCCGTCGTCGAGGGAGTCGATCACGGCCAGGGAAGCGCCGATGTCCCGCATGGTCGAAAACCCCAGCAACACGGCGGCGTGGCCGATCGACGTGCACGCGGTCCGCAGCCCGTACGCCGACGAGTTCACGACCTTGAGCACTCGACACGTGAGAGCGGGGTCGCTCTCGATGATCGTTTCGATCACGTGCGCGGTGCAATCGTCACGGCCGACGGCCGCTACCAGCCGCCGCGCGGCGTCCGGGAACGGGCGTAGTCCATCGAACTCGCCGGTGACGCCGGCGACGGATTTCGCCGCGGCGGCGCGGGCGCTGTCGTCGTTGACATCGCCGAACCACAACTGCTCGAACATCGTAAAGTCGGAGCTCATCGACGGGGAAATCGGCCCCGCGGACCACCCCTTAATAGCCTCGCGGCAATTTAGGGCGTCGGCGGGGCAAATACTTCTGATTCGATGTCGTGAAAGCGGATTTCGTCATAGGCGTAGTCGAACCGCTGGCCGCGATGCTCGAACCGGGCCCGGTGAAAGACCTGCAAAGGCCCCAGCCACCGCCAGTCATCGACGGTCACGCGGATCGTCTCCGCCGGCTCACTCCCGTGCTCGACCAGGTCCATGCCCGCCGGCAGGCCGGAGGCGGCGTGATAGTAGACGATCACCGGATTGCCTGCCGCGTCGTCGAACCGAAGCACGCGGCACAAAGACCCGTTGAACCGAGTGTCGGCCTCGCGGCGTCCCCGGCGCAAAAGGCGCGTCGGACTCAACAAGGCCAGGTGCAGCGCATGGCCCTCCGCGACGAGCCTCAGCGGCGGTTCGCCCGGTTCGATGCGCCCGGCCGACTCGATCCACTGACCGTCGCGCAAGGCGCGCACCACGACGCGTTTGCCGCCCGCCGTGGTCTGGTCGAACACCACGCGACCGTCGGCCGCGGCGTGGACCCGAGTCGTCGCGGGACCGCGCGGCGTCGCGACCCGGGCCTGGGCGTAGATGGCTTCAATGCCGTCGAGAATGGCGCGACCGCCGACCGCGTCTTCGGCGGCCAGCAACACCTCGCGAACCGGCGCCTCGACCTCGCCGATCGCCCCCGCGAGCCCGGTGGCCGTGGTGCCCTCGTCGTACGAGGACACGGTGCCCACGCGGCTCCAGGCTCCCTCGTCGCGCCGATAGAGTTCGGCCCACGCCCAGGTCGCGTCGAGGGACGGCGCCGAGCCGTCGTCGGCTCGATAGCGCCCCTCGACCCGAACCCGCGCGATCACCCAGCCCAACGTGCCGTCGCCCGACACCTCGACGATGGGCGGCGCGAGGTCTTCATAGCGAGTAAAGCGAGCGCGAGACAGGTAGCCCTCGAAGCGCCGGGCCACGTCCTGGCGAGACGCCCAGGCGACCTCGCCGCGGCTGGCGCTTACCGAGGCGTCCGCGCCGGCCAGGCTCAGCGACCGCCAGTCGCCGTCGCGATGATGCTGCAGGGCGGCCGCGTGCAGTGAGAGCAGCTCGGCCTCGAAGGCGCCGTCGTCGTCGACGGGCGGCGACGAGGCGACGGCCGCAGCGCCTGGTCCCGAGCCGGCGGCCGGCGGCGCACCGGAGCACGCGCCCGACGCGAGCGACGGAAGCGCAAACCACAATGAAAAGACGAGGCCTCGCACACCGGAAGGGTACCCAACGGGACCTGCCCGATGCGCGACCGCTTGCACCGGTACGCGAGCGACGGGGGCACTCGCCCGCCGCGGGCCGCCGCCGTTCCCGGCGCGAGGCCCTCCCTGGGAAGACCTCGCCCGGGAGGCACGCCTAGTCGGCGTACATGGCTTCGATTTCGTCGGCGAAGTGCTCGTTGACGATCTTGCGCTTGACCTTGAGAGTCGGCGTGAGCTCGCCGTCTTCGACGCTGAAGTTCCGGGACAGGATGGTGAACTTCTTGACCGTCTCGACCTGCGCGAGGTGCTTGTTCATCTCGTCCACCACGCTCTGAATCTCGGCGCGAATCGCCGACGACTCGTGCGGAGCGCCGCCGTTGGCCTTGCCCGAGGCCACGACCGCTTCCTCGTCGAGGGTGACCAGCGCCGTCAGGTACTTGCGTTGGTCGCCGATGATGACGGCCTCGTTGATGAGGTCGCTGTTTTTGAGGGTCGCCTCGAGGTTCTTCGGGGCGATGTTCTTGCCGCCCGACGTGATGATGATGTCTTTTTTGCGGCCCGTGATGGTGAGAAAGCCCTCGGCGTCGAGCTCGCCGAGGTCGCCGCTGTGCATCCAGCCGTCGATGAGCGTGTCGTTGGTCGCCGCTTCGTCTTTGTAGTACCCGAGGAAGACGTTGCGGCCGCGCACGCAAATCTCGCCGTCTTCGGCGATCTTCACCTCGACGCCGTCGAGGGGCTGGCCCACGCTGCCGAAGCGCGTGCGCCCGGGCATGTTGAAGCTCGTCGGTCCGCAGTCTTCGGACTGGCCGTAGATCTCCTGCACGACGATGTCGAGGCTGGCGAAGAACTCGAGAACTTCTTTGCCGATCGGCGCCGCACCGCTGATGAAGTTGCGGCCGCGATCGAGCCCCAAAGCGGCCTTGAGCTTGGAGAAGATCAGCTTGTCGGCGAGGCGGTACTGCACCGTCAGGCGTTTGCCGGGCTCGCGGCCCGCGTTCTTCTCGGCGTTGTAGCGGCTGCCGACGCCTCGCGCCCACTTGACGAGCTCGGCCTTCACGCCGGTCGCCTGCTTGAGCTTGGCGCTCACGCCCGCGTGAAACTTCTCCCAGATTCGGGGAACCCCGAACATGATGGTCGGCCGCGCGTCTTTGAGGTTGTCGGCCACCTTGTCGATGGACTCGGCAAAGTACACCGACGCCCCGGCCGTGATCGGCATGTGAATGCTCGCGGTCTGCTCGGCGATATGGGACAGCGGCAGGTACGACAGGCTCACGTCCTCTTCGTTGCCGTTGCCGGCGCGCGAAAGCGCGTTCGACGTCCACGCCAGGTTGTCGTGTGACAGCATGACGCCCTTGGGAGGACCGGTCGTACCCGAGGTGTAGATGAGCGTCGCCAGACCGTCCGGCTCGAGCTCGTCGATGGTTCGGTCGACGTCGCCCGCCGGGATGTCGTCACCGCGAGCGTTGAACTCGTCCCAGGTGAGCACGCGGTCGTCGTCGACGGGCTCGGTGCCCTTCATGGTGACGGCAAACTTCAGGTGCGGAAGCTCGTCCCACTTTTCCTGCACCTTGGCCAGCTGGGCCAGGTTTTCGACGAACACCACCGGGCTTTCGGCGTGGTGCAGGATGTACTGGACCTCGGGCGGCGAACACGTGGTGTAGATGCCGGCGGGAGCGCCGCCGGCGCACATGCACGCCAGGTCGGCGATGCACCACTCGGGGCGGTTGAATCCGAGGATGCCGACGGTGCCGCCTTCGCCAAGCCCCATGGCAAGCAGCGCGCGCGCCGCCTGGCGAACTTCGCCGGCGTAGGTCGCCCAGCTGGTGGGGCGCCAACCGTATTGGGTTTTGATGTAGTAGGCCGGCTTGTAGGGCCGGACTTTAGCGTTGCGAAACAATCGCGCTGGAATGGTATCCGCGGGCACGAGCAAGCCTCCGTTGAGCCACACCGCCGAGCGTTGGCGGCAGCGGCACGCAGTGTAACGCGATCAGCCTTTCGGTTGGGCTGTCGGGGTGACCAACGACCAGCCCCCGAGGTCTTCTTCGAGGGCCCGCGCGACTGCCAGCGTGAGGTGGTCGCGAGCGGGACCGCCGACGACCTGCACCGCCATGGGCATGCCGTTTTTTGCCTGCGCCACCGGGACCACCGTGGCCGGCAGCTCGAGGACGTTGAACAACCCCGTGCAAACGAAGTCGAACGGGGTGAGCATGGGCGTGTGGTGGCGCGGCGCGGGCCGGGGAAAGGGCGCGTGCAGCAGAACGCCGTTCGGGCCGAGCTCGTCGGCGAGCTGGCGGGCAAGGTCGCGACCTGCGTCGGCCAGTCGCTCGATGCGGTCGGCCGTAAGCCCCGGCAGCTTCTCGGTGACCGCGATGATGAGAGCCGGCAACGTGTGTTTGCGGCGACCGATCCCGAAGCGCAAAAGCTCCAGGAAGGGCCGAATCGCCCTTCCGCCGCCGAGAATCTCGGAGTAGCTCGGCCCGCCGGCCTCGAGCATTAGCGCGGCCCAAAGGCGAAACGAGCGCGCCAGCGACACGCCAAGCGACTGAAACCGGGCGCCGCGGGCGGCCAGGCTCTGCGAAGCCGTCCGAAGGGCTCGTCGCATCTGTGGCCCCACGGGTGCGGCGCTGTCGTCGATGACGGGCATGACAACCACCTCGGACAAGTCGACCTGGTCGAGCGCCGAGCGGTCGAAGCGGGGCCGGTCCTCGCCCCCGGCAATTACGTCGAGCACGGCAGCCAGGTCCCCCACTCGACGCGCCAGCGGGCCACACGTCAGGTAGGCGTCGAGGGCCCCCGAGGGCGGGGGAAAGTGGCCGTCGTTGGGAACCAGCCGGCCGGTCGGCTTGTGGCCCACAGTTCCGCAAAACGACGCGGGAATTCGGATGGAACCGCCCACGTCCGAGCCGATGCCGAAAGGCGATCCGCCCGCGGCCACGATCGCGGCTTCGCCGCCGCTCGATCCGCCGGGCGTGTGTCGCGGGTCGCGAGGGTGGAGCGAGCGTCCGTAGAGCGCGTTGACGGTCTCGAGCCACAACCCGCCCTCCGGCACGTTGGTCACCCCCAGGACGATGGCCCCGGCGCGACGCAGCCGCGACACCACGACGGAGTCGGTATCGGCCACTCGATCCCGGTGAGCCACGATACCGCCCGTTTGCGGCATTCCGGCCACGGCGATGAACTCTTTGATCGTGCACGGAACGCCGAAGAGCGGCGGCAGCTCGTCGCGCGTCATGAGCCGGCGCTCCGCGGCCCGCGCCTCGGCCATGGCCGACTCGAACCGGTCGGCCACCAGGGCATTGATCGACGGGTTGACCGCCTCGATCCGGCGAATGTGCGCCTCGGCGACCTCGACCGGCGAGATCTCTCGGCGCCGAATCAGAGCCGCGATTTCGACGGCAGATGTCCGTAGCAACGACATTTAGAGCTTCATCGCCACTTCGCGGGCGACCCGCATGCCCGATTCGAGGGCGCCTTCCATGTAGCCGACCCACACCGTCGCTGTCTCCGTTCCGGCGAAGTGAATCCGATCGATGGGCTGGCGAAGCGTCGCGCCGTACGACGAAAGCACGGTCGGCCCGGCGATGGCCACCGGACATCCGCGCGTCCATGGTTCGGCGTCCCAGCACAGCTCCCGGTACGAAAGCGGCTGCTCAACCTCCGGGCCAAAGTGCCTGGCCAGCGCCTTGCCGACCACCGCCCGGCGCTCTCGGGCCGTGGCCCGGGCCAGAAGCCGCGCCTGCTTGCCGACCACGAACGCGACCAGCGACGCGCGACCGTTGGCGTGACTGTTGTCGAACGTTACCGTCACGGGGCCGCGGGTGGTCACGAGCTCGCCCGACAGCCCCCGCGCCCGCCAGAACGGGCGCTCGAAGGTCATCACAACCTTGAGCGTCGACCCCATGGGCATCTTCTGCAGCAGCTGGTCGCGGTGCGCCGGCAGCGCAGGTCGATAGTCGATGCGGGCCGCCAGGGGCGGAGGTACCGCGACCACCACGCGCTTTGCCGCGTACGGCCCCGCGTCGGTGGTGACAATGCACTCGCGCTCGTTGCGTTCGATGGTTCGCACCGGAGCGCTCAACACCACGTCGTCGCCCAGTCGTTCGACCATGGCCGTGGCGATCGATTGCGCCCCGGTGACAAAGCGGTCTTGCTGGGCGCCTTGTTCGATATCGACCAGGCGTCGAAACCCGCCGCCCGAGTGGGCGGTGAACAGAAACTGGAGCAAGGACAGCTCGGCCGGCTCGGCGCCGAACACCACCCGGACCGCCGCATCGATGAGGCCGGCAACGTCGTCGGACTTAACGAGCCGGTGCTTGAGTTGTTCGACCGACATCGCGTCGAGCTGGTCGGAGTCGGGCGCCCGCAGCGGCGCCCGCAGCGGCACCTTGCGCGCCATGCGGTCGATGCGCCACTGGGCGTACTGCACGTTGACAAGGCCGAGCAATCCGATGGAGGGAATCGACGCCTTGTAGCGGCTTACTTTGCCGTCGTTGTCGAGCAGCTTGATGCCGTCGTGAAACGTCGGAAACGTCTCGATCCCGAGGTCCCGAACCAGGGCAGCCAGGCGGGTCTGGGACGGCCCGATCCACTGCCCGCCCAGGTCGAAAGGCGCGTCGTCGATGGTTTGCGTAAGCAGCCTGCCGCCGACCCGATCGCGAGCCTCCAGCACTTTGACCGTGGCGCCGATGGAGCGCAGCGAGCGAGCGGCCTGCAGTCCGGCCAGGCCCGCGCCCACAACCACCACGTCGGCGCGTGGCGTTGCGGCTCGAAAGATTCCGGGCGCGAAGTCGGGCCGGCGCTCGGATTCGTCGGCGGAGGCCGGCGGGGCAGAGCCAGCGGCCTGCCGCTTCGGCGCGTCGTCGCTGGCCGCCTTCTCTTTTGGACCCTCGTCGGGAGCCTCTCCGGCGGCATCGCGACGGCCGCGGTCCTTGGACCTGGCCTCTTTTTTTCGTTTGCGCTTCTCGGCTTTCTTGCGGATTTTCCGCGCTTTTTTGATCGAGTTGACCCCGGGAAAGGCCGGGGCGCCCGAGTCACTGGATGGGTCGTCGCCCTCCTCGGGGTCGCGGTCGTCGTCGCCGGCCATCGCGGTATCCTATACTGGGGTCCTTGGCGGGGGAACGTCTCACGGCGTATCAGTGGAAGCTGTTCGGCTTCCTGGGCGTGGCCACTTTCTTCGAGGGCTACGACTTCATGATCATCGCCAACGTGCTGCCGAACCTGCGGGCGGATCTCGGCCTGTCGGAAGCGACCGCAGGCGTCATGGTTGGCGTCGCCAACATCGGCACGGTGGTCGCGTACTGGCTCGTGCGGCGAGCAGACCGGTGGGGGCGCAAGAGCACTCTGTCGATCACCATTGCCGGCTACACGATCTTCACCTTTCTGACCGGGTTTGCTGTCGACGCGATCACCTTCACGATGGCGCAGTTCTTCGCGCGCATGTTCTTGATCGCCGAGCTCGCCATCACCATGGTCTACGCGGCCGAGGAGTACCCGGCCGACCGACGGGGCACGGTCATTGGCGTGTTGCAAGCGCTCGCCAGCCTGGGAGCAGTCGTGTGCGCGGGCGTTATGCCGCTTTTGCTCAAGCTGCCCTGGGGCTGGCGCTCCGCCTACTTCGTCGCGGCCCTGCCCCTGCTGCTGCTCGCCTACGCCCGCCGCGGCCTGCGCGAAAGCCAGCGCTTTGTCGATCTCAAGGCCGAAGAGGCCCGGTCCGGGCAGGCCCGGCCCAAGGTGTCGGTCTGGCGCATCTTTCGAACGCCCTACCGCCGGCGCATGCTGCAGATGGCGCTCATCTGGGCGTTGAGCTACGCGTGCGGTCAAACCACCGTCGTGTTCTGGAAGGACTTCGCGATCAACGAGCGCGGCTTTACCGACGCCATGGTCGCCGGAGCCATTACCACCGCGGCCCTGGCCGCGATGCCGCTGGTGTTTGCCGTCGGCAGGCTGCTCGACGTGCTCGGCCGGCGGATGGGCGCCGCCATCATCTTCACCGTGGGCGCCGCGGGCACGTGGCTTTGCTATTCCCTCGAATCCGTCGCCGGGCTCACCGGCGCCCTCATTCTCGGCATCTTCGGTGTGAGCGCCTATCTGCCGGTGCTCAACACGTACACGACCGAACTGTTCCCCACCGACCTGCGCGCCGACGCGTTCGCCTGGTCGAACAACTTGCTCGGCCGCATCGGCTACGTCGGTAGCCCGGCCATCGTCGGCGCCGTGGCCGCCACCTACGGCTGGGGCCCATCGGTGCGCGTCACCGCGTTGGGCCCAATCGCCGCGTTGATCCTGATTCTCGTGCTGCTACCCGAGACCCGGAACATGGAGCTCGAGCAAAGCGCCGCGCTCTAGAGACGGCGGCTAGCGGCGCCGTGGGCGGCGAATGCGCGAGCGGCGCTTGACCTCGCCAAACAGCGAGCCGTCTGCGGGCACCGGTGGAGCCTTGGGAGTCGGCAGATCGAACAGGCCCAGCTGACCGTCGGACTCCGACGTCGAGGGACGCGCCGGAGGCTCCAGCTCTTCGCGCTGCGACTTGTCCTGAAGTCGAACGACCAGGCTGGGGTCGGCGAACTGCTCGCCGCTGTCGTCCGTCGCCGGGGCGAGCCTGCCCTTGAGCTCGCGGACGCCGCTCGAGTCAACCAGCGACATGTCGAGCAAGCTGACGTCGCCGACCTGGGCGGTCTCTGCCCTGCCGGCCGTGGCGGCGCGCTTGCTTTCAGATGACCTCGTCGTTCTCGCCTTCAATCCCATGTCGCTGTCGTTCCTCCGCGTGCGTTCGCCGCTGGCTAGTTTCTTTCGGTCGACGGCAACGGTACTCGAATCCAGCGCGGGGATGACCGCAATCTGCGACTGCCGGTGAATCGCGACGCACAACGTCAACGTGCGGTGCGCCGCCCGCGGGCAACTGCCCTCACCCGCGAGCCGCGGGTGAGCACCGGGTCGCGAACCAGTCGCCGCGGGTCTTCGACGACCGGCCGCCCCGCAACGGCAACCAGGAAACGCGGCGATGAAAAACCGAGCGGCGGCGTTTCAACACCGCGACCGACGCGGCGGCGCCAGGTCCTCGATTCTTCGGCGGGAGTGCACCCCGTTTGCGAGCAACTTTTTTTCCGTGTGGGAAATGACCTGTTTTTTGCGTGCGGTTTGTCGATCGGGCCAGTCGATCGGTGGCTAAATCGCGCCCAGATGCGCCGAAAGATCGCCACGAGAGACCGTCAGCTTGCGACGCTGGCAACCGCCGCCATCGCTTTTGTCGTTGCCGCCTGCGACGGCGTCGCGGGCCCGGCGGAACCCCGCGGCGGTCAAGCGGACGGCCCCGGCGCCCCCGGCGGGTCGCTACGCGATGCCGCACCGGCTCTGGCTCTCGCCGATCCACACGTCGACGAGTTCGAAGGAGACGCCCTCGATCCCGCGTGGCAAATCGCGCAGGCGCGCGCCGTCGACCTGGGCGTTGGTGACGGCGAACTGACCGTGACGCCGACGGGGTTTGGGCCGTGGTTCAACTCCTCCGTCGGCGCACTAATCTACAAGCGCGTCGCGGGTGACTTCGTCGCTACGGCGGCGATCCGAGCGCGCAGGGCATCGGCGCCGGGAACCTCCGTGGGCTCCTGGAACCTGACGGGCGGGCTGTACGCCGTCGACGACTCGTCGCCTCGACGCAGCTACGTGTCCGTCGGCGTGGGCACCCGGGGCCGCATTCTCGCGGTGGAGACTAACTCGACGATCAACAGCAGCACCCGGTCCCAGGGGCCCGGCTGGCCCAGCGGCGATGCCGAGCTGCGCATCTGTCGCCTGGGCGGCGAATTTCGGCTGCTCAAGCGCGAGCTCGGCGAGCCGGACTGGACCGAGGCCGCGGTGTATACGCGGCCGGACATGCCAGCCGAGATCGCCGTGGGCCTGGGCACCCACGCGTTTGCCTTTGCCCCGGACCTGGAGGCCCGCTTCGACTGGATCGCTGTGGCGCCCGCAGCCTCGCCCGAGGATTGCCTGGCCACCGAGCGCCTGCCGGGCGGGGAGCCGGAACCCGAGCCGGAGCCCGAGCCCGAGCCGGAGCCCGAGCCCGAGCCCGAGCCGGAGCCCGAACCCGAGCCCGAACCGGTGCCCGAGCCCGAGCCCGAACCGGTGCCCGAGCCCGAACCGGTCCCCGAGCCCGAACCCGAGCCCGAACCGGTGCCCGAGCCGGAGCCCGAGCCCGAGCCGGTGCCCGAGCCCGAACCGGTGCCTGAGCCCGAGCCGGCACCCGAACCCGAACCGCGGCCTCGCGGTGGCGAGCGGGTCGACGAGTTCAACGGCACTCGCCTGGGTTCGGCGTGGCGCATCCTGCGCGGCGAGCTGCTCGACATCGCCGTGGCCGGGGGACAGCTGCGACTCACGCCCAATCAATACAGCGTCTGGTTCAACGACGAAGTCGGCGCGCTGATTCACCAGTCGGTCACCGGCAACTTCAAGGCCACCACCCGCGTGCGCGCCCGCAGCGCCTCCAACCCGTCGCGCCCGGTTGGCCCCTGGTATCAGTTCGGCGGCATCCTCGCGAACGCGCCGAACTCGCGGCAACCGAACTACGTGTTCGTGGTCGTCGGCGATCGCGGCGAGTATCTCTCGGTCGAGACCAAATCCACGCTCAATGGACGCAGCGACGTCTCCGGCCCAACCTGGCCGAGCGGCGACGCCGAGCTGCGAGTCTGCCGGATCGGCGACTCCTTCTACCTGTTCAAGCGGCGCATCGGCTCGTCGGCCTGGATCGAGGCTACGGCGTATCGCCGGCCCGACCTGCCCGCCACTCTACAGGTCGGCCCGGTTGCTTACGCGTACACCCGCCGCCCAGACCTGCGCGCCAGCTTCGACTGGTTCCGCATCGCCCCGGCGACCAACCGCGCCGACTGCACGACCGACTAGGGGCTTGGCTGGCCCGCAACAGGCCACTCTTTCGATGCAAGGTAACCCATAGTGGGCCAAGCCTGCTCTGGGATCGACTCCCGCCATTGACGCCTCTGCCAGAGCCGGGTTCAGTGCCTTCATGAGCACGTTTCGATACTGGGGATTGGTGGCGGTGTTGTCATGCCTCGGGGCTTGCGAAGAACCTGACTCGGCCTATCTCGAGGCGCTTGAGAACGAGCTCATCACAGGGTCGTCGTCATCGACCACAACTGGGGGCTCAGGCGGCGGGACCATCAGTCGACCCTCTGCTCCCAGCGACCTGCGAGTAGACAGTGCCGGCACGCGGTCCATTCGAGTCGCGTGGCGTGACAATTCCAGCGGCAGTCGGCAAGAGGATTTCTTTCAAGTCCGCCGCTACCGCGCCGCCAGCTGCTACAGCAGCAGCGCCTCATACACTGCCGCGGGCGACCAAACAAACTCTTACGGCCTCCCATGGGTGAATCTACTCGACAGCTTCACACAGCCCACCACTACGCAGAGGCAGTGGTATCGAGTGCGAGCGTGTAACAGCGCTGGTTGTTCGAACTGGTCTAGTGCCGGCGCCTGCCGCACGGTCCTGCCTCGCCCGCCAGCGCCGCCCTCGAACGCAACCATCACTCCACTTGCGAATTCGCGTTTACGGGTTACCTGGCGCGACCGTTCGAACAACGAAAGCCGCTTTCGCGTGGAGCGCTCGGCTAACGGTGGACCGTTCATCGTCGTACGAACGCTCGGAGCTGGCGGCACGAGCTTTGTCGACACGGGCGTAACGGCCGGCAACTACTACCGGTATCGCATCCGTGCCGAGAACGATGGCGGAGCGTCGAGCTACGCCGACACGGGACCAAGCGATCCTGTAGTCGACCTGCCCTGCACCCCGGGGGAAGCGCGGCCCGCCTCCATTGTGAGCATCGAATACTCGGCCCCCTCCCCCGGCAAGCTCAAGGTTAAGGGCGATGAGTTTTTGTACGTCGTTGGCGACACGGTGACGGCAATCGCCACGGTCGACGAGTGCACGACGTTCGAACGCGTGACGATTCGAGGAGCCTCCACCACCGGGGGCCGCTGCGATCCGATCGAAGGCTGTGTTGCGCCGGTCGAGGAATACGTCGTATCGGATCGGGAAAACAACGACGGTACTCGCACCATCGAGATCGAGCTGTCACGACGCGCCTACCGCAACGGAGCGGCGTTGCGCGACATCGGCCTTGCGTTCACGAGTGGCACGAGCAGCGTCTCCGCTAACCTGCACTGGATCGGCGTCGCCGACATCGACGTCGACGAGCACATCACGACCATTTCCGAAGACGAAGTCCTTAACCGGTTTATTGCGGCCTTCTATCAGATCTACCGGGACATCAATTCGTTCCCGCTCGACGACACGCCGGTCGTTTCCGAAGAAGGCGCAGAACCTCCGCCACCGGACACAGTCGAAGACTTCGAATGGGATGAGCTCCGCGTCGATATCCTGCCCGATGACGAAGGCATTCGCCTCAAGCTGAAGACAGGCACCTCGTTTGGCGCACTCGCCGGGACGGGCCTGGAAGACTGTGCACCCAACGTAACTGTCGAGGGGATCCTCCAACTCGAACCGCAAAGCGACGACACGTCGCTCTTCGTCGGTGCGCGTTGGAGAGACGGAGACCCGAAGGTCGACTACCACTATTTCGACTCACCGATCACGTGCCCGCCCATCATTCCGGTGCTCGCGAAGTCCCTGTTCTGGTGGGGTTTCTACATCCTCGAAAAGACGTCCGAAGACAATGCAGCTCGCACGGTGACCGACAACCTGCGCATCGACATCCCCCAGGCGCCAGCCGTGTGCCGAAACTCGGAGTTCTGTTTCCAGTTCATCGATATTCGAACTCGCGACAACGCCCTAGAAGTCGCGCTGCAGCCAAGCCTCTTCCGAGAACCTGACAACGTCGTCGTCGAGATCGGTTACAACGAAGTCGCGGCGGTCGAGGACTTCACTGACCAGCGCAACCTGGTGGACCTGCGCGCCCCGTTGCTCCTTCCCGGCGGGGCAATTGTAGGAGTAAGTGCCAGCGGCATCCAGCGCGTTTGCCGCGGCGGCGATCTACAGAACGATTGCGGCCCAAATGACGGCCCTCTGGGCTCGGGTGAGATGGAGATCGGAGCTGCCGGCCTGTTCAACTACGCGTGGGACACCGACTCGACCACGGGTTGGATGGATCCGTTTTCGCCCTTCTACGACCCCTACTTCTCACCAGTCCCCGATCCGTGGGTGGTTTTCGAAGGAGGAGCCACGGCCTATTCGGCGTTTCGGCACGGCGGGTGGAACCTCCAGCGAGGCTTGTCACGAAGCGTCTGCGAGAGTTCAGACGAGTGGCGTTTCTGTGCCCCCCTTGACGGCGTAGAAATCGGTCGATTCATCGCGCGCTTTCACGACGGTGAGAACGGACAGCTCTGGTACTTCGACCACCTCTTTGGTTCCTGCGCTCTCCGGCCCGTCGAAGGCCGCGAAGAACCCATCTACCTCGAGCTGGGACGCAACGACGCGAAACTCAACGAGCCCTTCAGGCCGTACGCTCAGGGCGAGGGCAAAACGCGGGTCGTGGTGAGCTTTGCGACTTTGACGAACGACACAACCCCGACCTGTCCAGTCACGCGTCAGTAGCGGCTACGCCCCCAGCCGGCGCAGCTGTTTGCCGGCGTGGGCCAGGGCCGCGACGTTGGCGGCGTTGAGCGCCTCGGCCGACTCGCCAACCGCATCGGCAAGCGCTGCGCGATAGTCGTCGACCGCGACGAAGTAGGTCGGGTCCTCGACCACGTTGATGTCGCAAATGGTGTCGGCGCGGCGAATCAGGCGAATGCAGTCCGGGCTCAAGTGGCGAATGTGCAGGCGCTTGCCCACGGCCTGGTATCGCTCGGCCAGTCGATTGAGCGCCTCGATGGCGCTCTGATCGGCGACCCGCGACTCGGCGAAGTCGAGAATGACTTCGTCGGGATCGTCGGCGGGGTCGAACTTGGTTTGAAACAGCGCGGTCGAGCCGAAGAACAGCGGCCCGTATACCTCGTAGTGCTTGGCGCCGGCGGCGTCGACGTGCTTGCGCACGCGAATGCGCAAGGCGTTTTCCCAGGCAAAGACCAGCGCCGAGACCACCACGCCCGCGAGCACGGCGATGGCGAGGTCGAACGCCACGGTCAGCCCCGTCACCAGGGCCATGACGGCAATATCGGCGGCCGGTACCTTGTTGAGCAGCCGAAACGTGTTCCAGGCAAAGGTGCCGATCACCACCATGAACATGACGCCGACAAGGGCCGCGATGGGCACCATCTCGATGAAGCTGGAACCGAAGACGACGAACCCCAGCAGCGCGGTCGCGGCGACGATCCCGGACAGCCGCCCTCGGCCACCCGACTTCACGTTGATGATGCTTTGGCCGATCATCGCGCAGCCCCCCATGCCGCCGAACAGGCCGCTGGCAACGTTGCCCAGCCCCTGCGCGACGCACTCGCGGTTCGCCTGGCCGCGGGTTTCGGTAAGGTCGTCGATCAGGTTCAGCGTCATGAGCGACTCGATGAGGCCAATGGCGGCGAGAATGAACGCGTAGGGGGCGATGAAGGCCAGCGTGCCCCAAGACCACACGACAGTCGGGGCCGCAAACTCCGGCAGCCCCGCGCTCACGCCATCGCCTCCCCGAGCGGTCACGAACGACGCCACGGTCTCGGTAGAAATACCGAGTCCGATCACGAGGGCAGAGACGACACCAATGGCCGTCAAGGCGGCCGGCACTTGCCGGGTGACCTTGGGCAGCACCACCATGATGGCCATGGTGAGACCGGTGAGACCGAGCATGGTCCAAAGGTCGGCTCCATGCAGCCACTCGTCACCGCGTCGGAACATTCCGAGCTGCGACAAGAAGATCACGATCGCAAGGCCGTTGACGAACCCCATCATGACCGAGGTCGGAATCATCCGCACGAACTTGCCCAGACGCAGGGCACCCGCCGCCATCTGCAGCGCACCGACCAGAAGCAGCGTGGCGAACAGATACTGAACGCCGAGCCCCTCGCCCATTGCGTTGCCCTCGCTCACCAGGCCCACCATGACCACGGCCATGGCCCCGGTCGCCCCGGAGATCATGCCCGGGCGCCCGCCGAAGACCGCGGTGATGAGCCCCATGAAGAACGCACCGTAAAGCCCGACCACCGGCGAAACACCGGCAACGAAGGCGAAGGCGACCGCCTCGGGAACGAGAGCGAGGGCAACCGTGAGACCCGACAGAAGCTCGCTCTTGAGGCTGCCCTGGGATCGATCCAACAACGTGTACTGCAAAAATCACTACTCCAGGCGGACGCACGACGCGTGAACGCGCTCCGCCTTGCAAGGCCGCAACGGGTACCGCGCGCACGGCGTTCACACAACTGTTATCGGGCGACCGCGACCGGGATGCCGCGATTGAAGCGCCTTCGTTTACCCAGTCGGCGCGACGCACGCCGGAACGAAAGACGCACCGACCACTCAACTAGCCGGCTAGGACGACTTCAATGGCCGCCGAAACGGGCCGCCGATCTCACGCAAGGTGGGCAATCCACCGCAACGGCCCGGGTAGTGATCGGAACACCGACGTATGGCATGTCTCGTGCTCCAGGGCGTCTCGCCCATGCGCTCGCTTGCCCCCACCCTCGCCTTTCGCCTGCTCGCACTGACGCTGTCTGCCAGCGCCGCATCGGGCTGCACTCTCGACCTCACCACTCCCGCAGCCGAGCTCTCGGTCGACGGCCAGGCCCTGACCGACTCCGAAAGTCGCCTGTCACACGTCGGCCAGGCGGCCAGGAGCGCCCTCGACGCCTTTCCCCACCAGCAGGGGGAGCTCTGGAACCTGCGGCTCGACACCGGCGTCGACGCCGACTGGGTCGTGCAAACGCCCCCCGAAAACCACTGGGGCGCCCCCGAGGCCGCGCTGCAAAACCCGACCTGCCGAACCACCTGCGATCCAGACTTCGGGCTTCAGCGCTGCGCAACCCAGGCAGACTGCACCGACGGGGGCACGTGCCGCCCGGTTCAGGCCACGGTGTCTCGGCCCGACGACGTTCCCCAAAGCCTGTGCGCCGGCCACTCGGACGTCATGTACGACCGCCTCTATCTCGGCATCATCGGCGCCGAGCGATTCGTCGATATCGTCTCCCTCACCCCCCAGGACGAACGTTTCGAGGCCGCCATTCGCAACGCGATTACGTATCTGTCGGCAAAACAGATCGCCATCGACGTACGCATGCTCTATGGAACCGTCATCGGCACCTCGACGAACACCGATCGGGTGCTCGCCAGCGCGACTCGCGACCTGGGGCCGACCTCGCGCCTGTCGGTCTACGCGGGCGGCTACCGGCGCGGGCTGAGCTCGTGGAACCACGCCAAGATCATCGCCGTCGACGGCGAGTGGATGATGCAGGGCGGCCACAACATGTGGAGCCGCGACTACCTGAAGCGCTCTCCGGTTCACGACCTGTCCATGGTGGTGCGCGGCTCGGTGGCCGAGGACGGCCATCGCATGGCGGACGCGCTGTGGCGATACACCTGTCGCAATCCCTGGTTCTGGCAGGGCTCGACCGAGCGCAGCGCGTTTCCTGCAGGCGCCGCCGACTGTCCGCCCAACTACGTGCCGCACCCGGCGGAAGGCGGCACGGCCGGGGTGCCGACCCTGTCCCTTGGCCGTCTGGGCGCGCTCGGCGAAGACCCAGCCGATGTCGCCCTCGTGGCCGCCCTCGATTCGGCCCGGTCGATTCTCAAGCTGTCTTTGCAGGACCTCGGTCCCCTCAAGGTCGCGGGCGTTGCCCTGGCCGACTGGCCAGAACCGGTCCTGGGAGCCCTCGCTCGCGCCATGGTCCGCGGCGTGGATATCCACCTCGCCCTCAGCAGCCCGGGCGCCGCGCCCGACGGCAAGAACGCGCTGTCCGGCGGCTACGGCAACGGCTGGACCACCGGCGACGTCGCCGACAACATCGCCGACTGGCTGTACGAGCACCCAGAGGAGCTTGCCCCCGGCCAAAGCGTGCGGGCGGTGCTTTGCGACCGGCTGCACATCGGCACACTGCGCTTCAACGACCTTCAGGAACGCTTTGCCGACGGGTCGGGCATCTCGAACCACGCCAAGTTCTTCATCGTCGACGACGTGGCGTTCTATCTCGGCTCACAGAATCTCTACGACGCGGACCTCGCCGAGTTCGGGCTCCTCATCGACGACCCCGACGTCACCGCCGATGTGTTGGAGCAGTACTGGGAACCTCTGTGGCGCCACTCCGAGCGCACCATCATCGCCGGCCGCACCGCCGACTCCTGCGCGCTCTAGCGCCTCTGGCCCCGAAGAAAGCCGGGTGCATCCGCCGCCCGCAAAGGAGGGCCGCCGACGGGCCGCGCGGATGCACCCGTTCCAACTACGGGCAGCGAATGACCTGAAAGTTTCGATTCTTCGGCTGCACGCTCACGTTCTTGTCGAGTTTCGTGCCGCTGATGTACTCCTGCTGAATTGAAAACGTCTGTCGCCGACAGAACGGCTCACCGCGCACGGCAAACACAACCGAGGCAAGCATGTATCGATGCGTGTTGCGCCCGAAGCGGTTTTTCTTCACCGCCCACTTCGTCGTCAAGGTCGTGGACTTGAGGCGAACGGGTCGCTCGTGCACCTTCATCTTCTTGAAAGACTTGGCGACCGCGGCGACCGCCGTCGCATCGCGGCTGTTTCGCTCGGGCGGTTGTCGCTTCTTCGACAAAGCGACCTCAAAAGCCGGCGCCACCTTCTCCTTCTGCGCCTCCAGCTCAGCGGCGAGCACGTCCACGTCCATCGAGTCGCCCACCTTCACCGAAAGGGTCTGTTTCGTGCTCGCGAGCCAGTCATCGAAGTAATGCAGTCTCGCCATGTGTACGTTGCTTGACGTCCCGTACTCCTCCAGATGCTTAATGGCGCCGTCGAACTCCGCCTGTTTTCCGGCGAGATAACGTGACGCTCCAGCTCGCCACAGCATCAAGATCTTGTCGTCCAGATCGTCAACGGCAGCGCACGGGACCGAGGGATCGCTGAGGCCCTCGGTTCCCTCACCGATGGCTCGCATCGACTTCTTGCCGAACTCCGACGCGTATTTGTCCTGGCAGTTCGCTGCAAACATGCGCAGCTCGTCGGTCATCTCCACGTCCTTGCGAACAACCGTCAGGTCGAAGTGGGTCTTCTCGCCCTGGGCAACCGCCCGCAGTCGCTGAATCGGCCAAGCGATCTTCGAGAGTTCGCGGGCGTACGCCAGATCGATGGCGTCATCCATGAACTTGGAGCGTTTAGGCTCGCCCGCGCTCTTGCTGTTCGACTCGGCCCTCGGTTTCGAGGAGTCGCTGCTGTCGACCGCACCGGTCGACGCGGCGCCCGACTCGGGCGACTCAGTTGACGGCTTCGATTTCGCATCGGTGGCGCCGTCTCGCCCCAACAGCGTTCTCAGCTGGCCGCAACCAGAACCAAGAGACAGAAGGGAAAACACTAGTGAGACTGAAAAGACGTATTTCTTTTTGAACATGACACTACACACGCAAAACGTTCCCAATCGTTCTCTCGCCACCATCGACAAGAGACGAACCATCGAATAGCTACCCCAGTCAGCGCGCCGTCCGGTTATCGAACGTAGGCCTCTGACCCAGCCTGAACCCCGCCGGCGAAGAACGTGGCCGTCGTGGTTTCTCCGACCGGGTTGCCGCACCAGTGCGCATAGTCGGCGGCGCGCCGCATGCAGCGCGCCTGATCCGTCCCGGCGTTCTCGTAGTCGTCGGAGAATGAACCCACGTACGTTGGGTTGTTGACGCACGTGGTCTGGGAAATCAGACAGCCACTGTTCGTGTACGCCCCCCTCTCGACAACGTTGCCACCAGCAATGAACGACGCGTGGGTTACGGACCCCGTCGGGTTTCCACACCAAAAGGCGTAGTCACCGGCCCTTCGCATGCAACGAGCGCGGTCGGTCGCCGCGTTGTCGTACCCATCGGGAAACCGCCCGGTGTATTCGGGGTGATTGACGCACTGGGACTGTTCGATGACGCATCCGTTCGTCAGGGCCGATGCCGTGCGCGCGATCTTGCCCCCCGTGATGAAGCTGGCCGTCGACCGCGTCCCCGCGGGGTTTCCACACCATTGCGCAAACTCGTCGGCCCGTCGGAGGCACCGCGCTTCATTCGAGGCGGAGTTGTCGTGATTGTCGGAGTTCTGCCCGACCCAGTTTGGGTCTCGCGCGCAGCTCGCCTGGTGGATCAGGCAACCCGCTGCCGCGAACGCATTCGTCTCGACCGGTTTACCCCCGCTGTAAAACGAGGCCATGGTGACTTCACCGGCGGGGTTACCGCACCAGAACGCGTAGTCTTCCGCTCTGCGCATGCAGCGAGCCCGGTCGGCCCCCGCATTGTCGTGGTTGTCGGAGAAGGCCCCGACCGCGCTGGGATGATTCACGCATCTGCTTTGGCTCACGATACAGCCCGACCGGTGGTGCTCGGCAGAGTCCTTCTTCACGCCGTCGTCGTAGAAACGCGCGGTCGTGACCTCGCCCGGTGGATTGCCGCACCAGTCCGCGTACTCTTGGGCCCGTCGCATACAGCGGGCGCTGTCGGTGCCCGCGTTTTCGTGGTTGTCGGAAAACACACCCACGGCGGTTGGATGATTGATGCATCGAAACTGCTCGATGAAGCAGCCTTCGAACCCTCCCGCTTCCCAATACGGTGTCGCGGTCTTGTTGTTGGAACGATCGAGTTCGACCGTCTGCTCCAGGCTGCTTCCGGTCCACTCTCCCAAAAAGGCCTCGAACGTGAGGCGCTTCTTCGAGCCAGGCTCCAGGCCGTCGCTCGGCCCACAGTCCGTACAAACGCCGCTCACCACGGCATTCGTTCCAGCCGCAAGCGTCGACACACGCAGGTTGTCGCTAAGCTGCCTCGAAGCAACGACGGTGCCGTCGGGCGCCAGCGTTTCCTCCTGCACTCGGAGTACGTACGCGGCGGCGGCGGCGCTGCCCATGTTGCTGATCGTCGCCGCGTAGGTCACGCCGCTGCCGGCGGCGTAGTCGGCAACCGCCGTAACCACCGCCTCGGCGAGATCCGGAACAATCGTGCCCCCGTTCACGATGGTCGACCCGCGCTGGCTCGCGGCACTTGCCGCGAGGCCGACTCCGGCGACGGCGTCCGAGAAACTGAGAGCCACCTCGCCCCGGCGATGGACCCGCTGCCAGTTGACGCCGCCCCAGAGGTCGGCGGTGCCCTGGCCACACGACTGTCCGGGCGCCTGGGGGCACGGCACGTCGAAGGTCACCGAACGGATCACCCGGGCCGCCTCGTTCGCGTAAGCAACCCCTGGAAACGGCGACGGATGACGATAGCCCTCCGGAACCGCATCGGTGTTCGCGATCGCCACGTAGGGGATGTTTGCGAGGCGTCCGGCGATCGCGAGCTCTTTGTACGCCTTGGCGTGGGCGATGGCCGAGAACACGAGGCGAAGCTCGTCGTAGCGAGCATCGGTATTGAGCACCTCGATAAAGGCCGGCGCCATGGCCTCCATCCGCGCGTCGAGCTGGGCACGCAGGGTGGCGACGAAGGCCTCGAGTTCGCTTCTCTGCTCGGGCGGGAACGCCGCCAGGTTGGAGACCGTGACATTCTGGACTTCCCATTGAATCGTCAGGGGCGCGTCGAGAATGCGAACGCCCGCATCGCCGTCTACGTCGACATGGACGGTATCGCCGACGATCACCGCCCGGACCTGCGCGCTCAGCCCCGGGAACGTCCCCAGGAGCCAGCTCGGGTAGTTGGAAGAGCTGTGGAGCAGCGCCGCCCACATGGGCATGATGCCCTGGTTGACAGCCCCCGCCGGGCCCGCCAATACCTCGAGAAGGTACTCGCGCTTCATTTCGATGTCCTTTTCGACCATCACTCTGCCCATGTAGGTCGCCCGCAGCGGCTGCGGAATCAGGACCGAGACCGTGCCGTCGGCCTGGTTTTCGAGCGACACCTGAAACCGGACGTCACTGAGGGCCATTGCTTCGATGAAGTACTGCTTGAACCGGTCGCGACGGCCCTTCGCCTCATCAGCGCTCATCGCCGTCTGTCCGGCCCGAACGGGTTCCAGGTTCATGCGAAAGAACGGCACACCGGACGCGCCGTCGAGAGCGAATCCGTCGAAGACCACGTTCGAAAAGTCGACCCCGCGCAAGTCGCTCGGCGCGACGGCTCCGCCACCGTTGACTGGATCTACGTCGAATACAGCGTCGAGCGCGGGCATCTGCGTCGACGTAAAGTCGGCGCCACCGCTGTTGAGCAAATCGATGACGTTGCTCAAGGCCGCTGTATCTGCGGGGGTCCAGCTTTCGAGAAAGCTCGTCAGCGCCGGGCCGCCAAAGCCAAAGTCGCGGTTCAGCGCGACGCCATAGATCGACGCCAGGTCCGCGGTGGCTACGAGCACCTGCGACTCGCCAAAAGACGATGGCGGCAGAGTCCCCGGGTCGCTTGGAGGCAGCGGAATCGGAGACGGCGCTCCCAGGGGCGGCGCGCCAAAGATCCCGCGGACTACGTTGACTCGAACCGGAACGCGAACCTGCACACCGAAGCCGGCGGACAGACTGAGAGCGGTGGGCACGGTGCCCGTGTAGACGCCCACCTGCTGCGTGCGCGTGCCGTCAAACCCATAGTTGAGGCGAAAGAGCGCTCGCAGAACGCTCACGTCGATGCTTGCGCCGCTGGGGTTGACGCCCAGGGCAACGCTGGCGCCCGGCACCGTGGCGGCCAGCGACGCGCTCGGCTTGGCGACGAAATCCCCCGGAAGTTCGGCCAGTCGCACCGGAGTCATGGTGGCTGATGGCTTTACGCCGGCGACGGCCGCCACGTCCCCTTTCACGTAGAGGTACTGCATGCCGGGCTGCCCGGGTACCGGGTTGCCAAGAGTGAAGTTGATCTTGATCAGGGTGTTGAGCCCTGGAACTCCCACCAGGTTACCGGGAACCACAACGCTCACATCGCGAGCCACCGTGGTGGGAAACGCGATCGGTCCCGGCGGATCAGCCGGCGCTGGAGGGTCGGCCGGCGCCGGTGGACCGGTGGTGGACGCCTGCGTAGCGGCAGTCGGCTCTGCGACCGACGTGTCCGTTTCGCACCCGCTTGCCTGGGCGAGGATGCCTACTGCGAGCGCGAGCTGTATTGCCGCGGGGAGAGCGAACGACTTTGTTGTCAAGAGCGTGGTCCTCAAGTGAGCGTGCGCGCGCCACAACTCCTCACGCGGCAAGCAGGTCATGAATCGTTGACGATGGGGCTCAACCAGTCGATGCGGCTGAAGTCAGCGAGTGCCTGTACGCCCGCGCTGTACCGAATCTTCTGGATGTCGAACGGCGCGCACTATGCGGACCGACCATCGAGAATTTCAACGTCCATAGATGCGGACACACATGCGAATCCCCGCTCGCCATCAACCGCGTGCGCGTCTCGTACAACGGGCACAACGGCCCCATTGGTATTCGACACGACGTTCGATCTCCATCGTCGAATTCGCGAACGTCGCCCTTGTTACGCTCCAGCCGACGGACTCGCGGTGCTGGTGTTCAGCGAGACCTTTCGGCGCACGCGCGCGACACCGACGGCCTGCCCTCAGCGCAAGTGGCAAGTACCTCTACGACCGTCGAACCGGCAGGAGCATGAACGCAAAACGATCGGGCTCAACGACGCCTTGCTCCGCGAAGTACTCTGCCGCGGCCAATCGGTGAACGTCGTCAGCGGCGACCTCGCCCAGCCTCCAGTTTGCTGCCGCCTCGAGGGCCCGCATGTGTGCGGCCCCCGCCGCGGCCGCGCCCTGCTCGTAGCCTGCAATTGCGCTTGCGAGGTCCCCCCTCAGCTCCGCGGTACCTGCTGCCAAGAGCCGGCTCCACGCGTTCCCCCACGCAAGAGTCGTCCGGTCGAGTTCCCGGGTCCGTTTCAGGATCCTGGCCGCCAGCTTGCGCCGCTGCTGAGGTTCCGCTGATGACCGCATCAAATCCACTCTGGACCGAAGGACCAACCACGCGCCACGGATGGTCTCGAGCCGCATGAGCATCGACTTTTCGAGCGTGTGACGCCCCCGTTCCAGTTCGTTCGTCGCCGACTCGAGATCGCCCAGGTACAACCACGCTTGAACGCGGGAGTGCAACTCGTACCAGTGCTGGAGGTGAAACCCGTGCGGAGTCCACTGACTGCGAACGACGTCCAGAGACGCCATCAGGTCGTCAACTCGGTCTTGCGCAAGGAGAACCACGCTTGCGTACGACGCCCGGTATAGCGCTACGCCGTAGAGATCGCCGCGTTCCTCCGCCGTGCGCAGCTTGCTTGGAAGGATCTCGCCGACGCGCCTGAGATCTCCCATGTTTGCGAGAGTGTTGCAGAGCCAGCTATCGAGGGCGTGCAGCTCAAAACTCGCCCCGGGAGTGCGCTCGAAATACCGCCTTGAGCGCCCAATGGCGCGCACGACTTCCTGCCATCGTCCGCGGAGATAGGCGACCGCAGCGTGGGCAAACTCGATGTAGCCCAGCGTTCGCTCATCCTCGATCCGCTCGCCCAACGCATCGATCAGCTGCAACAGTTTCGCAGCCGCGGCCTCGGACTTCGGGCCTCCGGACGACGCTGCGTGGGGTACCTCGTTTGCGATTGCCGTCGCCAAACGGAGAGGCTCCCCCGCGTCCAGGGCCCTGTGCAGCCGGCGAAGGCCGAAACACCTGCCGCGCACCGGATCCACCATCGACAGCGCAGTGCTCACCGCGGCGAGTGTGTCGACACGCAAAAGCGTATCGGCCGCAATGGTGGACGCCTTCTGCGGCTTGTACCGAAAACCGCGAACCCGGAGGCGCACCATGTTCCCGACAATCGACATCAATGCCCGCTTCGGGGTCTCGGGATACTCCTCCCCCACTAGCGGCAGAGCTCGAGTCAATACGTCGATGCCCTGGTCAAAGTACCCGCTGCGCAGATATTGCTCGGCCGCCTTGAGGTTCATTTCAACCGCGTCTCGAACCTCCGCATCCTCGCACGCGCGCAGGTACTGCTCCGCCGCAGCTGGCCCCCGGCCGGCATCTCGCAGAGCGTTGGCTAGCCGTACCCGGAGTTCTCGAGACTCGGCCCCAACTCGCTCTTGCAGCCGCAAAGCCGTCTCGAACATCGTGACGGCTCGGTCGAAGGCGAACGAGTCGGCGGCGTCTTCTGCCGCTCGAACAGCGTGTTTGAGAGCTCGTCCGTACTCGCCGGCGCCGGCCCAGTGCCTCGCCAGCTTCTCGCTATCGCGGCGGTAGGCAACTTCGATGGCGCTCGCGATCCGACGGTGGATCTCCCGACGTGACTCCTCGGCCAGGTGGGCGACGATCGTTTCGCGAACACGATCGTGATACGTCTCGATCAAGTCTGAGCGCCGGGCCCCCGAGACCTGGACCAGCTTCTCGTGACTCAAGGCGGCCGAAACGTGGCCGAACTCGTCGAGACTCAACCCGGAAGCCTGGGCGAGGATTTCCTGCGGCAGCGGGGAACCCGCCACGGCGAGAATCTCGAGAGGCTTTCGCATCGTCGCGGACAGCGACGCCACGTTGTTCCATAGAACCTCGTCCAAGGTTGCCTCTTGTTGGGCGTCACGTTGGTGCGCGAGCAGCGTCTCGATGAACAAAGGGTGCCCGTCCGCTGCGTCCGCGATACCCTGTAGGTCGATTGTAGAGCGAGCCGCGCCGGTGCCAAGAGCCAACCTTTGTGCGAGAGTCGCCGCGTCGTCTCGGGTCATGGAGGCAACCGACACCGAGACGACCGGACAGGGCGATACTTCCTCGATGTCGCGCGGGAGAAGAACACCGCCCGAGTTTTCGATACCCGTTCGCACGCTGCCGACCAGAAGCAGCCGCGGAGCGTCTTCACCCGCGCACAGGAATCGAAGCAGAGCCAGGCTATCGGTGTCCGCCCACTGCAAATCATCAATCGCGATGATCACCGGCGCGTCGATGGAAAGGCGCCAGAGTAACGTGCGCAGCGCCAGGAACCCTCTGGTGCGGACTTCGTGCACGTCGATTGCGGCGACACCCTCGTTTTGCGTCGAAAACTCTGGAAGTCGTTGCATCGTGGGAAAGGCTCGCCCGAGAAGAGGCGCATCCTCGGGGACGAACTTCGAGTAGTCCTCGCGACCCAGCAAGTGGGTGCTAAGAGCATCGATTGCCGCGTCGAACGCCTTGTAGGGAACCGATTCGTTTTCGTAGCACCGTCCCAGGAACACGGACGCTGCCGGATGGCTGTGAGTAACTCGGTGCACGAACTCCCGAATGAGGGCGCTCTTGCCGATCCCGGATGGTCCCTCGACGATCGCAATCGTGGGTCCATGCCGCGAGCCGGAGAACGCATCGGTGAGGGCAGACAGTTCTTCGACACGCCCGACGAAGCTTCGCCGATTCCCACGCAGCTGGTTCGGAGCAGAGCCGCGAAATCCGAGGCGCCCCAGCACGCTTTGACCATCCGGCCTACTCGATGGGTCACGCGACAACATCTCCATGCACAGCGACGCCAGGTCGCCGTCCACCGGGGGCCCCCAGGTCTCGATGGGCGTCGGCGTCCCGTGGGTCTTTGCCTCGAGGATCTCGGCCGGGCTGCCCTCGAACGGCAATCGGCCAGTCAACAGCCGATACAACGTCGCACCGAGCGCATACCAGTCCGCTGCGGGTGTCGCCTCTCCGTTAACCTGTTCAGGTGCCATGTAGGCCGCCGTTCCAATCAGCCGCGGCGCGCGAACCTCTCGGGTATCGGTAACAATCCCGAAGTCCGCGACAAAGGCTTTCCTCTCCTTTGGGGCGACGAGAATGTTCGAGGGCTTCACGTCTCGATGAACCTTGTGCTTCGCGTGCAGCGCCTGCAGGCCGCGAACGACGTCCGCTGCGACGAGCTTCAGGTCGCGAACGCGAGAGCGGGGCAACGGCCGAAGCCTCCGCACACCGGCGACGTTCTCGTTCGCGCTATCGGTCGTCGGCGAGGTCGCCGTCGCAATGTCCGCGGACGTCCGCGTGATGGCCTCGTCTGTGGCGGAGTACTCCGAGAACCCTGGACCGGTCTGGAAGTAACGAAACGCGTCGCTGCCGTCGACGAGGTCCATGGTGAAAAACCACTGTCCCTCGTGCTCAATCAGTTCTCGTAGCCCGACGAGATTGGCGTGCCGAATCCCCTGAAGTGACCGAAACTCGCGCTTGAATCGCACAAGCCCTTCCGCGTCCATCCTGGAGAGGAGCTTGAGCGCAACGCGCGCACCATGCTCTTGATCCACGGCCTCGTACACCACGCCCATCCCGCCCTGACCAAGACGGCGAACAACTCGAAACCGGCTGGTCCCCTCAAACACCTAGCAGCGCCCCATCGCATCGATTGCCCTATCCATCTAGCCCGCTCCCCCGACCCAGGCTTACCTGCGCCAGCTCCAGGAGCTCGCGAAGGGCACGGCCATGAGCGCGGCCGGGTGGCGTAACGGCATACACTGCCCCTTCGCGCAGAGACCAGGTCGGAACCAGTCGAATCAGCCGTCCGTCGGCGAGGTCGTTCTCGACCGCGAAATTCGGAACGATCGCAAAGCCGGCGGCTTGGAGTACGAGCTGCCGCGTTGCTCCCGTGTTGTTGACGGTGATCGGTGGATCGAAGCGCAGCGACCGACGCTTTCGGCCTTTTCGGAAGGTCCATTTCGCAGGCGAAGCCACGACGGAGTTCGCAATGAACGGGAGCTCCAGGAGTTGCCCCGGGTCGTCGACGGCGGCATTCCGGACCAGGTCGGGGCTACACACGGGGATCTCGGTGAACTCAGCCAGCTTGCGCGCGCGGTTGAGCGAGTCGGCCAGCCAACCGACTCGGAACGCGAGGTCGAGCCGTTCCGCGATGAGGTCGAGCTGCTCGTTCGCCAGAATCAGCTCTACGGACACCGCCGGGAACTGTTCTCGGAAGGCCGAGATGAGCGGTACGACTCTCGTCGACCCGTATTCGACCGTGGCAGTCACGCGCAGTGCCCCACGCGCCTGCCTCCCTCGGTCCCGCACCATCTCGAAGGCGTCGTTCGCTTGCACCACCGAGGCTTTCGCGCGCTGGTAGAACTCGACGCCGGCATCGGTGGGAGCGATCTTTCGCGTGTTGCGCCGGAACAAAGCGACCCCGACGTCATCCTCGAGCAGCTGGATCTGCTTGCTGACGACGGCTTTGCTCACATCGAGCCGGCCGGCCGCTCCCGTAATGGTTCGCTGCTCGTACACCTCGACAAAATATGCCAGGCGGTTGAGGTTGTGACGTTTGTTTTTAGTCATTCAAAAGCGAACAGTGTTTTCCAAAAGTATATCTTTCGTTTCCAACGCATTCCACGCATCTTGCTCGACACCATGAGGATTCTGGTCATCGGAGCAAGTGGCATGATTGGCAGCCGTATCGTTGCGGAAGCGGCCGCTCGGAACCATGAGGTTTTGGCCGCTGCGCGTGCCAAAACGCGCATCGCGGAAGCAGATCGGGTGGAGCCAGTTGGACTCGACGTCAATGACGCCGCCGCTGTCGCGGCGCTTGCGGAACGAGTCGACGTTGTCGTGTCAGCGGTAAGCCCGCGAGGCGGCGGGGATCCGGTGACCGAGGCACTGGCGTTTACCACGTCCCTCGCGGAGGTCGGCCGGCAGACCGGCAAGCGCATCGCCATGGTAGGTGGAGCAGGTACACTCCATCTCGCAGATGGTACGCCGGTGGCTCCGATGGTCCCACCGCCCTATCGCGAGGAAGCGATCGCCATGCGCCGCGCGTACACGACCCTGGTCGCGGCGGACATCGATTTCGTCGTCCTCGCTCCCTCCGGCCAGATCGAACCCGGCCAGCGAACCGGCGAATTTCGAACTGGCGGAAACGTGATGCTGACGAACGAAGCCGGGGAAGGTCAAATCTCGGCGGAGGACTACGCAATCGCGCTGCTTGACGAGCTCGAGCACCCCGCGCACTTCCGCACCGTGTTTACCGTCGGCTACTAGGGGCTCGGGCGACGCCCCGGTCGCGTCACCGTTGTACGGAGGCCGGCGGCTCCGCCGGCGCCACCGACGTCTCGTTCCAAGCTCCGTGGCGGCATCCACTTGAGCACAATCGAAATCGATACGGACCAGTGGCCACTGGTTCGAGTGGATTACGGCATCCGCCCCGTCAGCGACGAAGCGTATCGCCGCTTTTTGGCAAAGCTCGGTTCCTACGCTGTCGACGGCTCGCGATTCGCCGTCGTTTCCGACATGTCGCGGATGACCGACGTGCCGAGCGCTGCGCACGGATGGATCTTCTCCGAGTGGTTGCGGCGACACGGCCCGGAACTGCGCAACGCCAGCGTTGGAAATGCCATCGTCGCCGGCGCGGCGGCGATGCGCGTGGTGACATCCACCTCGTACTGGTGGCATCGCGACAAACCCTCGTTCCGCCTGTTCGACGACATGGGCGAGGCGACAACCTGGTGTCATACCCGGTTGCGCCGGGCCAGCGTTCCAGCCGGTTCGGCTCCCGCCGCCGAGCCCGTCTGGGTCCCAGAGCCGCCCCCGGAAGGCGTCGCCCCCTACGACTTGCTCAACGAGCCGGTGTTCCTGGTTCAAGTAGACGGCCGGGTCGCGTTCGCGAATCGGGCCGCCCGCCTGGCTTTCGGCGAACCCCCTGCGTGGGTGTCGGAAACAGTTTCGAGCGAACCCTCGTCGAGGTCGTTCCCCGCGAGAGTCGCGCGCGTCTCGTCGAGAGCCGACTCCCTGTTCGTGGTGATTCCCAACGCCGGCGCCAGCCTTCCCGAGCTTCCGCCGAGCCTGGAACGCATGGCGGACCTGGTCTGCCGCGGCTTCGCCGACAAGGAAATCGCGGAGCGCACCGGTCTCACTCTCTCAACGGTGCGGACCTACATTCGCCGGCTCTTCCGGCGCACGGGAGTTCACAGCCGAGCCGAGCTGGTTCATCGCTGGTACGCGAACGGTCCCCGGTCGACGGACTCGACCTGACGGCGGAGCAAGCAACGTACTGCTCCGAAGGCCGACCAGGGCCGCTGCAATCCGCAGCGACCCCGGGTCGGTATTGCTCCGCGGTACCGGCCGTCAGGCGGGTCCCGCCCCCTGGTCGCGAGATCGGCGGCGTCGTCCGAGAGGAGCGAGCAGCGGAAAGACGAACAGGCCGTACGTCAAACCGCCCTGCAGCGAGTTGCACCCGCCGCCGCCGCCACCGCCGCCGCCCGTGGGAGGCGACGGCACGGGGGTCGTGCCAGAGCCAACCACGTCTTCGAGCCCGCGGCGGCACTCCCCCTCACACGCGCGAGGCGCGCCGCCGTCGAGGTCGCACTCCACGTCTGGACAAAGCAGTGAACGCGCCTGCCCAACGTGAATCGACATGGACTCATGTCGCTCGGCCGTGTACTGCGCCGGCACGAAGCAATCGCGGTCCGCGTCGAGGCGGTAGTCGGTCAGGGTGTCTTGCGCCACGAACACCCCGACGAGCTCGCCGTCGTCGTTGAAGGTCCCGCCCCCCGAGTTTCCGCCCATGGTGTCAGCATCGTGCAAAAACATGTCGTTGCCTCGCGGATGCCCGCCGCCGGTATGTAGATTGGTCGCCGACAGCAGGGCGCCGGGACTGACCTTCACCGGCAGTCCGTTCGGATACCCCACCACGGTGATGTCGCTGGTACTGGCATCTACGTCCGACGTCGCCAGCGCGGCGGCCCGGTACGGAGCGGCAACGGGGCGGTCGGTCCGAAGGATCGCGACATCCACGTAGTAGTCGCTGTTTCGCCCATTCGCCCCGCCGAGTCCGTTCGACTCTGAGTCGGTGACCGTACCGTCGGCGCGAACGCGCAACCAGCGAGCGTTCACGAGAGTCACCTTGTAGACGTCGCGGTCGCGCAGGATGGGGGCCAGCGTTCCGTCCGCGCGCATACGGTAGTTGAAGATCGCGACATAGTCGTCGTCGACCTGACAGCCGGCACCGTCACACCCGTTCCCGGACATCACGCAGTGTGCGGCGGTCAAAATCAGGTCGTCCCCGATCAGGGTAGACGAGCAGCGAGAGCGGGTTGGTTGCTCGCGAAAGCGCACCTCGGGGCACGCGCGAATCAGGTCGCCGTGGGTGGCAGTCGAATAGAACCCCACCGCGCCGTCGACATCGTCCCTTTCGGGGCGCAGCGTGTGCGCCTTGGCGATCGCCGCAGTGCGAAGGGTAGCCAGGTTTCGCCATCGCGGCGAAGCGTTGGGCCAGTCCACTCGGTCATCGGATGGGCCCAGGATCGCTGGCTGTTCTAGCGATGCCAGGTCGTCTTCGAATTCGAGGGCGCAACCGGAGACCAACAACAAGACAATGAGCGACGAACGGAACATACGAAACTCCTACAGAGCGCGCCTTGCACGGCGCGGACGCTCGGTGCTCTGCAACGGGTAGGCCACGAAAGGGTGACGCAGTGATTCCGATCGCTTGCCTGGATCGGGCCTCGAGTTCCGTCCTGGCAGCCGCCGGGTTGCTTTGGATGAACGACACCCAGTGTCTGCTCGAGGCGCCTCGACAACCGACGGCCGCCCGGTGAATTCAGGAAGATCGACCTCGCCAACGAAAGCCTTGTCACGCGAGCCTGCCAGGCGGCGTCGAATGTCCCCACCCGTGCCCACAAGTGACAGCAGCCCGCCCCCGTCGACGCACCGTCGCGTGCTGCCTGCGAAGCGACAGCCGTCAGTCCGAAGAAACCGATCAGTTCAGTGACTTCCGTCGGCGTCGGTCTGAACGTGACGGCTGTACAGGTACGAGGCGCCGAGCAGCGCGGACCCGAGCACGAACAGCACGACAACGCGAAGCGCGGCGCTGGCGCTCCACAGGTCGAACAACGCGAGCTTGGCGAGAGCGACCAGCAAGGCGGCAACCCCCGCGTGGCGAACCCGAGGGTCCGAGTAGCGGGCGCCCACGCCGATGAGAACCAGGCCGGTGACCGAGGCCGAGGCGGTCTGCACCGCCGGCCCGCCGCTGAGCGCCAGCGCCAGACCGGTGGCGACGGTCGCGGCCGCGATGAGCAGCGCGTCCCGTCCGATCCAGCCAAGGGCGGCAACCGCAAAACCGGCAGCCGCCGCCGTAGCGAAGTCGCCTTCGCGCATCCACGCCGCGGCCATCGCCGCTACCGCCAGCACCGCGGCGGTTCGACTGGCGGTCGACGCGGCGGACTCGCGCACCAGGCAGTCGACGTGAGCCGCGACAAACAGCGCCATGACCGCGGCGACCAACGCCGGGTCTGGCGGCAGGGCAACGCTGTAGCCGACCGCGGCGACCGCGGCGACGAGTCCGGGCAGCGACCAGCCGCGGCGCCGCTGCAACGCGACGGCCACAACGCCCACGGCCCCGGCCTCGAGCAGCGCCGACGACGGCGCGAGGGCACTCGCGAGCAGCGGCACCGACGCTCCGCACGCGGCGGCGAGGGCGACCATCGCTTCGGACCTGGTCGCGTTGCCCAGGGCCGCGAGCGCCGCCGCCATCGCGACACCGACCGAGACGGCGAACGGCGGCGACACCATTTCATCGTAGTGAGCCAGGGAGTAGAGCGTCACGAGCGCGCCGGCCAGGCCCACGATGGCGAGTCCTAGACCGAAACGGGCCGACGCATCCCGGTCACTGTGAAGCTGGCGAACTCCGAGCAGCGCGAGGCCCGCGGACACAGCTCCCATCAAGCCGTTGCGCAGAGCGGGCGTCAGATAGCCCTCGTCGTAGGCCCAGGCCGCGGCGAGTAAAACCCCGGCGACGAGCACGGCGGCCCCGGCGCGATTGAGCCACGTCAGGCCGAGCGCCGACTCGAGGCGCGCCGACTCTGCCGCCTGATGGGCGCCGCTGGCGACTTTGGATTGCTGGTATTCGAGCACCGCAACGCGACGCTCCAGCTGGGCCACTCGCTCGACGAGTTCTCGATCGGACATGCCGGCGAGGACGAAGCAAAACCGTGCCCAGTTTCACACAAGGAGTTTCGGGTGGATCCGCTGTTCGGGGCTGTCTCGTCGTCGCCACAAGCCTGACAGAGCGGTCGCGGTCGAGTCGTTGCGACGAGCTCGCTCCGACGCGATGACGCGGCCCGCTGTGTCGCGCGGTGCTACCATCCGACCCGATGTTTGCCGTTGGTTGCCTGGCCCTCGTGTCGCCCGAGACTGGCCCTCGTGCTGGTCTGGATGTTCGGTAACGGCTACCTGGGGCGGGCCATCGACCACGGGGCGTGGATCTTCGCCGGACTGCTGTTCCTGCCGCTGACCACGCTCACGTTCGCCTACGCGGTCAACTCGATGGCCCCCAGCGGCGACATGTCCAACTTCGGTTGGCCGCTCGTCGGCGTGGCGGCACTGGTCGACCTCGGCATGCTGGGTGGCGGCCGTCGTGCCACGCGCAAAGAGAGTGACTAGGCGCCGTTTGCGCCGACGGATGCTCGAGCCGCGGGGGCCTTGGTCCGCTCCAGTTCGTCGCGCCAGGCGGACTCGCTGGTGTGCGCCGTGATCATGCCGCCCGTAACCATGTTGAAGACCGACACGCCCATGGCCATGAGCTTGGAGTCAAACAGCATGTGGATCCGGTCGAGCGAGTCCGACGGAGACGCCTTGGCCCAGGTGGTGATGGCGTGGCGATACTCGGAGCTGTAGCCGGTCGCGCGACGCGCATCGACGAACACGGTCAGAGCCTGGCCGGTCGCCTGGATCTGTTGAAAGTACTCGACCACCCTGGCCGCCAGGCTGCCGTCGAGCATGCCCCCGTATTCAACGGACACACATCCGCGCGCTACGTGGCGCACCCGCGCACTGCCATCCGTGTCGTCCGACGAAAATGCGATCTCTTCGCCCATAGCCCGCGCCCACTGTAGCGGTCGCAACCGGCCGCGCCCAGCCCCCATTGCGCGCGACTATGCGGCCGAAACGCCGAAGTCGCGCAGCGCCATTCGGTAAGCGTTGAATGGACTGAGCACCGCGTCGCCGAGAATCACCGCGTAGCCAAAGCCGTAGAAGAAATTCGGTATCTCACCGAGTACGAAGTAAAGGTAGGACAGAAGCACCGTGGCTGCGACCAGTGCCACCAGCGCAAAGATCTGGTCGGCGATGAATGCCGCGGCGCTCACGTGACCCGACTTGAAGAACTCGACGAACAGCACGAAGGTGCCGAGAGCGACGAAGGCGTAGCCGACCACGCCTTCGAGCGCGATGCCCTGGTGGTAGGTCACCAGCAAATACACGATCAAAACAAACGTCCACGGAATTGCCCCGAGGATCGACCGGCCGCCAGACTGCTTCGCACCGCTCATTGGTTCGCCTCACTGGTTCGCTACGACCTCGACAGTAGCGGAGGCCCGTACTCGCCTCCAAGGACGAATGTCCCGGCGGTCGGAATTCGCGCCGCCACGAGCGACGATGCCGTCGTGGCGACTGGCGGCGAAAGAGCCCCCGCGCCGGCAAAGCTCCGGGCGGGGGCACGTTCTCAACCGCCGGCACGAGCCCACTCTCGTTTCGGAGCGGGCGCTGTGAAGCATTGCGCTCGCACAGGCGCAGCTCGGAGTCCCGGTGATACAACCGGGTGGTGAAGCTGGCCGAGACTCTGGCACCGCCGACCATCGAAGCCGACGACGTACACGCCTGGCAGCTCGCCCAGGCCAGCCGTGTCGCGGTCCAGCCCGGAGCACTCGACGTTGCACTTGTCGCGGCGTGCGACGTGGCCTACTCGAAAGACGATGCCCATGCGTTCGCGGCCACGGTCGTGGTCGAACGCGACACCTGGAAAGAAATTGAGCGGTCGACGTGGACCGGTCCGGTTCCGGCGGCCTACGAACCGGGGCGCTTTTCCGTGCGCGAGGCAGCGTGCTTGCTGCCGACGCTCGAGGCGCTTGCGACCCGCCCCGACGTGCTCCTGATCGACGGCCACGGCCGGGCTCATCCGCGCCGATTTGGCCTGGCGTGTCACCTCGGGCTCGCGTTCGACATCGCGAGCGTCGGCTGCGCGAAGAGCGTCCTGGTCGGCACGCCCGCGGTCGAGCTCGGCGATCTGTCGGGCTCGTCGGCCGAGCTCGTTCACGACGGAGAAGTCGTCGGCGCCCTCGTGCGCACCTGTACGGGCGTCAAGCCGGTGTGCGCGTCACCGGGGCATCGCTTTGACGTTGCGACCAGCGCGGCACTGGTGGCGGCGCTGGCTCCCGAGTTCCGCATCCCGGAACCCCTGCGCCAGGCACACCACGCGAGCATTGAGCTGCGCGCCGCCGCGAGTCCCTAAGCAAGACGCGCCGAGACCGGAGGCTTACATGGCCCATAGGACCGCGCGTTCGCAGGCGCGGTCGCCCTCGACCTCGAGTCGGCGGCCCACGCCCGACAGCGCGCCCCACAAAAATCCGGCGTAGAGTTGGTCGGCGCGCAGCTCCGCCAGCTCGACCAGCCCGGGCGCGAACACCGGCACGCCCGGCCCGAGGCCGCCGTCGAGGAACTGCTCGCACGCGGCGACCGGGCGCTCGCCCGGAGGAGTGTCCAGATCCATGAACCAGGCCCGCAGCACGGGCCCGCCGAGGTATGTGCGCACGTCGCGAACGGTGGTCGACGGCCGCAGGGCAATCCACATCGACGTCGGCACCCGGTCGCCGCGCACCCGAAGCCACGCCCCGTGGGCGTAGTCGAGCAGCGCGGCCAGGCGAAACGGCGTCATCGCCGATAAGATGCCGAACGGCCGGGTCCCGTTGCCTCTACGGTTGGAACAGGCGGCCCAGAACCTCGGCCACCCGGTCCACCACGTTTCGGCTGCGCAGCTCGGCAACCGTACCGTCCTGGCCGACCTCGGCGTTGGTGCGGCACGTCCCCGAGCCGAAGAAGTTGTCGTCGGCAATGCCCAGCTCGCCCAGACCGTTGCCGCTCACGTCCGGCGTGCCCGCTGCCTCGCACAGAAGCACGTCGTACATGCGCTTCATGACCGGCTGCGAGATCGTGCCCGATCCCGGCATGAACGAGTCGCGCAGACGGCGCCCGGTTTGCGTGTTGATCTGCTCGAGCTCGGCCGGCCGGGCGAGCCGCCGGGCCGCGCTGACGATCGAGCCCGGCTGGCGAAAAATGGGATCGCCGCTGGGGTCGTCGCCGTCGAACGCCCCGGCGACCGGATCGAACGAGGGATCGCGCCCCGTCATGGTGAAGTCGCGCCAGTCCATGTCCAGGGAACACCCGTTGGCGGCCACGTTGGGCAAGCATCGCTCGCGCACACTCAGGCGCCGGTCGAGCTTGACGCCCACCAGGTCGCCGTTGGTGTCGGCGATGAGCAGCCACTCCTGAGGACCGGCCAGCCGGCTGAGCACCACGTCCACCGGCGCCACGGCCCCGACGTCCGGGCCCACATCGAGCGGCCGGATGCGATCGATCACGCCGCCGAGATCGACCGGCGCCGCCGGCACGGTCACGTCGAGCTCGATGACGTCGGCTTCCGCCACGCTCGCCAGGTACAGCTTGTTGCCGGACAGGTACATGCCGTTGACGTTGGTGTCGTCGATCGGATTGGTCGCGCCGGTGAGATCCGCCGGGGCCGCCGGATCGGAAATGTCGAGCACGCACACCCCGTCGGGACCGCCCACGTAGAGAATGAAGCCGCCGTCGGCCAGGGTTTGGCCGGTGCAGGGCAGGTTGACCGACGTGACCAGCGACGGCGCCGTCGGGTTGCTCACGTCGAACACCGCGAGCAAGCCCCCCTCGGCGGCCACGTACGCGATGTCGCCCACGAGCTGAACCTCCAGCGCCACGGCGTCGCCGGGCAAGGCGGTCGTGTCGGCGAGCTCCGCCGTAAACGACAGGTCCGCGGGGTTGCCGTCGAGCTCGACCACAGCGAGGCCCGCCTCGCCCACGGCCACGTAGACGTAGGGCTCGCTGATGTCCGGCGACAGGTGGTCGAGGCCCAGGGCCGGCCCAGGCAGGTCCACCACGACGACGTTGCCGGCGTCGCCCACCGACGGCCGCGCCGCCAGATCGGGGTGACCGCGGAACGTGACGTCGGAGATCATGAGCTTGCCGTCGGCACCGTCGGACAGGGCCGTAACGGCCAGGTCCTTGAGCAGCGGAGGTGACGTCTGGCCGGGTCCGGCCGGCGGCGGGTTGAAGTTGCGGATGAGCGCGACGTCAGTGCCGACGAAGGCGGCGCCGACGCCGCCGGAGCCGTCGAGCACCGGCTCGATGTTGGCCGCAACCCGGTCGACCGGGTTGACGATGATGCCGGGAAAGCGCGTCGATGCGCCGGCAGTGGTGCCCTTGATGCTGCCGTCCTGCTTGTAGTCGAACAGCTCGACACCGCCGGTACCGGCCATGTAGATCCAGTTGCCGGTAAACGCGTAGCGCCCCACGCCAACGCCCACGGTTTGGCCGACGATGTGGTCGTTGCGCACCCGGCCTTGCTGATCGACCAGCCGGTGGCAGGTGTCGCAGTCCTGGGTTTCGGAGCGACCGCTCACCCGCGAGCTCGGACGCACCGTGTGCGGCATCGTCTGGTTCATGGCCGAGGCGCTGGTCGCGGCGTTGACCCGGCCACTGTTGCCATCGACCGCCTGAAAGGTCGTAAAGGTTATGTCGTCGAGCAACGTGTGGCCGCCGGCGCCCGACGCCGACACGTACAGCTCCATCGACGATCGGAAGGGCGCCAGCCGGTTGGCGTCGGCCGTGGCGTTGACGCCCAGCACAAACGGCGAGCGCATGAGCTCGAGCAGCTGGAACTGGGCCGTACCCGGCTGGTTGAAGTTGTTGTACCAGGTCTCGTTCTCTCCCGGCACCAGGCTGAAGTTGCCGTTGGCGTCCACGGCGACCTTGTTGACGTCGCCGTAGTTGGCGTTGTAGTGGCACGCCAGACAGTTGTGCACCCACGACGAGTGACACGCGTAGCACTCGAGGGTCGCGGTTTCGAGTTCCGACGCGCCGCGCTCGCCGGCAAAGGTCGAGCCCTGGGTCCGCTCGCCCGGCGCGTTGGGCGGCGGCATGTGACTCTCCTGGCCCATGGCGGCGACCGCCCGCGGATTGAAGTCCGGGTGCCCCGGCGACAAGATGTTGGGCACCTGGGGAACATTCCAGAACACCCCGGGCACGACCCGCGACCGCTGAATCACGCCGTCGCCGCTGCGCTCGAAGAACGGCCGGCCGTCGCTGTCGAACGCCTGGGTCAAGTCGTTGCCGCCGTTGGCTCCCGAGGTCACGAGCGTGGCCGCGCCGCCGAGAGTGCCGTGGCAGTCCTCGCACTCGATCTCGATCTGGTCCCAGTTGGTGCTGTACAGGTTGCCGTCGCCGTGGGTGTCCTGCAGAAAGTGACAGTCGATGCACGTCATGCCGCGCTCGTAGTGGACGTCCATCATGCGCGTCGAGCCGTTGGCGCCGCCGTACACGTAGCGCATCTGCCGGCCGTCCAGCGAGAACTGCCGCGGCACGTGGTCGATGATGTCGAGCTGGCCGTTGCCGTTGAGGTCCTCGTTGATGGTTGCGGTGGCGATCACGGTGCCGCTTTCGTCGACGCGCTGCAAAACCAGCTGGGTGTCGAGCTCGCCGTTGTTGTTGCAGTCTTCGGTAAAGACCGCCTCGCCACAGCCGCCGCCGCCGGGCACCAGGCCTTGCTCGGCCAGCTCGGCGTTGCGGGCGATCGCCAGCCGGGCGATCTGATCGCCCTCGGGCACCACCAGCTCCCGGCGCACGTTGCCGTTGGCGCACTCGGACACCGGCGTGCCCGCCGGGCACTGGTTGCGCACCAGCGAGTCGAGAATGCGCACCTGGGTGCCGGCCTGGGTGGTGAATTCGATGGGCGCCCGGCGCGCGTAGGCGTCGCGGTTTTCGTCCTCGGCCGTGCCGGTGTAGGCCTGGTTGATGCGGGTCACGAACGCGTGGCACAGGCTGCACTGGTCGGTAGTGATCTGCGTGGTGATCTCGTGCTGCGCCGTGTAGAAGCGCTGCATTTCGCGGCCCGTGAGCGCCCGCTCGTCGGCCTTGACCGCCACGCCCACGACCTGCAGCTCGCCGTCGATGTCGACGATGTCCTCGGTTGCCGGGTCGAACTCGCGGTGCTTGGTGGTCGGGTCCTCGATCAGCTCCTCGACCAGGCCCCCGTCCTGAGCGGTCACGACCCGCTGCGGATCTCGGCTGCCGTCGTAGTTGTTGGCCATGTGACAGCTCGTACAGCCCGACGACCGGCCTCGGCCAAACGGATTGCGCATCTGAAGCTCGTCGATCTCGGGAAGAATCGAGGTGCCAAACGTGAAGTCAATGTTGTCCTGCGAGCCGACGTAGTTGAGCGGAAAGTAGGCGCGAAAGTTCCGCAGAATCAGGTCGACCGGGTCGCGCACGGTGACCCCGGGCCGCACCGTCAAATCCTCGTTGGGCACCGGCTGCAGCTCCGGCAGCGCCGCCGCGGGATCGACCAGCGCGGTGCCGCCCCAGAAAAAGCGCTGGTTCTCGGCGCCCTGGTGGCGCAGCGTCTGCCCCGGTTCTGTACCCGGCGCCGACCCGACCACGGGCCCCTGGGTGATCTCCAGAGCCGGCAGACCGTCGTTGCCCGGGGCGTCCGCCACCGCGTTCGGATCCTGCGCCGCCGCGAGCGCCTCGAGACACTGGCTGTCGAACACGGGCTGACCGCGGCTGTCTTCATCACCGACCGCCGACGTGTCGATGCAGGTGTCGGCCCCGGCGTAGTTCATGGTGTACGCAAACGCACCGGCGCGCGGGTCCTCGGCCGCGCCGCGGTCGTCGCGGGCCTGCTGGAACGTCGGCCGCCAGCCCTCGTTGCCGTAGTAGGCGCCGTTAATGACGGCACTGTTGCCGGTCATGATCGACCGCCGCATCGACTCCACCACGCCCTGGTGGCAAGCGCCGCCGCCGGAGCCGTCGAGGGCCGCCCGGCTTTGACTGCCGCAGCCGACGGTCGCGACGCGCAGGTCGCCGGGGTTGAGCCAGCGGGTGTAGTTGAGGTCGCGGTTGTACTCGGAATCGATGAACAGGCCCACGCCCTCGCCGTGAAGGCCGAGTTCCGCGATCTCACCAAAGTCCGACAGGCTCTCCCCCGCCGCGATGCACTCGGCAATGGTCAGGCTCGGGTCCGAACACTCGGGGCCCTCGTCGACCTCGCCGTCGTCGTCATCATCCACGCCGTTGGCCCAGAAAAAGCGGGCCAGGCCCGGCTTGGGCTGCACGTGGCTCGCCTTGATGAGCGCCGGGTTGCGGTAGTCGGCCTCGTTTTCGAAAGCGTTGTCCGGCACGTCATCGACCTGGTCGTTGCCGCCGTGGCAGTCGACGCACCGGAGCTTAAACGTTGCGTGCACCTGGCCCGCCGAAAGGCCGGCGTGGCAGTTCACGCACGTGCCGTCGAAGTCGAAGTTTTCGCTAACGACGGTCGACTCGGCGCTGCACGCAACCGCAAAGACCAGCATCAGCGCCAGGGCGACGTGTCGGTGAATCGATGGACGTGGTTCGGTCATACGTTCGCTACGGCGTTTTGGGGGACGCACGGTCGGCCGGGGACAGCCCCTAGTCGAAGAGCCCCTCGGAGATTTTGGCGTCGTGGCACAGCGTGCAGTTGCCGCGAGGCGGCGGCCGCACGTCGCGCGCGTGGCAGCTGGCACCGCCACAAACCTTTTCGTGGGCGATGTCCTTGTTGTTGTCGATGAGCGGGGCCGCCTTGATGTCCTTGAGGCTGTCGTAGGCGCGGTCCTTGCCCCAGTGTTTCTTGTCCTCGAACATGTAGTGACACGCGCCGCACTCGAGACGTTCGCCGCCCTTTTGTCGGTGCTCGGCGCGCTCGTGCTTAAAGCAGGGCGCGGGGCCGCCGCGTTTCTTTACCAGCGCCTCGTGGGCCGGCGACCCGCAGCTGCGGACGTCGGAGCGCTTGCGCCCCTCGGCGAAATACTCGCTCGGCGCGGGCTGCGCGTGGCAAGAGCCACACGAGCTCATGGCCGCCGCCGCGCTGCCGTCGTGGCACGTGCTGCACTGGCCGTGGCCGGGCGAATCGAGCGCGAGGGCAAAGGTGGCCTCCTCGACGACGTGGCAGTCGCGACACTTCGCGCGACCTTCAACGTGCTCGAAGTGGTTCATCTCCACGTGAAACTGCTGAAGACCATCGGCGTAGTCGACAGCGGCGCTCGCCGCCTTCCACGGAACCGGCGTCCCGTCCGGGTGACACCCGGCACAGAACGCGGCGGCGTCGGCAAAACGGCCAGGATCGGCCTGGCGCATGCGCGGTCCAACCGCGATGAAGTCCATGGCGTGGCACCGAGCGTCGAGGCAGGGCTTGTGCCCCTTGTCGGCGATGGGCAGCAGCGTTCCGTCGGCCCCGGCCGAGTGACACGCGCCGCAGCTTTCGCCGGCCGTCATGTCGACGCCCAGCTTTTCGTGCAGCTCGTGATCGAAGGGCTCCGCCACGACCGCGCCGCCCGATGGGGCCGCGGCGTTGGTCTCGGCGGGGGCGGCAGCGGCGGCGTTGCCGTCCGCGCCGTCCTGGTCGGCGCGCAGCGCCCCGACCCACGCCACGGCCAACAGGCCCACGGCGACAAGCGCGAGCGACAGGCGCGCGCTTCGGCTCACCGGCTCTCCTCGCCCGACCCGTGGCACCGATAGCAGCCGAACCCGGTGGTCTTAAAGGCGCGATTGCCGTCGTGGCAACCGTCGCAGCTCTGCATGGTCGGCGGTACAACCGCCGCCAGACTGGCCGCCGCGGCGACTCCCGCGTGGCAGCTTTCGCACTTGGTCTCCGCGCCGCGCTCGCGCGGATCGGCGCCGTGGCTCGTGTGGTCGTACAGAGCGGCCACCGACCATTGCGATGGCTCCCGGCGCTTCACCGCGCCGCCCATCTCGTGGCAATCACCGCAGTTGCCCATGGCGGGCTCGGTCGCCTTGCCGTGGCAGGGCGCGCAGGTCGCGTGACCGCGGCCGGCGGCCTCGCCCTTGTACGGATTGCCGTGGCACTGCTTGCAGGTGGCGTTGCCCGCCTTGTCACCGGCCCCCAGCGCCGCGACGTGGGTCTTGTGAGACATGTCGCTGGAGAACTCGCTGCGCGCGGGCCTGCGCAGGCGCGCGCTTTGGGCCACCCACGGCTGAGCGCCCTCGTGACAGGTCACGCAGATCGTCGGCTCTTTGGCGAAGAACTCGCTCGCGTGGCAGTTGCTGTCGTTGCAAGGCTGGTGGTTGCGATCGGAGCCGGGCGGAGCCGGGTCGAGGTTGTCTTCGAGCTGGTGACACTGGCGGCAGTTGGACTGATCGGCGCCCAGGGACTGGTGCGCCGCGTGGCTGTAGCGGACCGGCTTGTCCGCCGACGCCGAGACACCGGCAAGCGAGACGACCCCCGCGGCGACCGCAATCGCGAGCGCCGCCAACGAACCGCGAAGGGCTGCGCGTCGCCAGCTCATTTGCCACCTCCCGCCGGCGGCGCGTGGCACTTGGTACACGTCGTCCCCGTGGCGTCGAAGCCATCCTTGCCGTTGTGGCAACTCTTGTAGCAGCCCTGCATGGTCGGAAGCGGTACCTCGCTCGGCGCGCCCGCCGCGGCGATGTTGTCGTGACAGGCGAGGCACTCGCGGCCCTGGGTGCCGACGCGATCGGCGCGCGCGTGCTTTTCGTGGTCGAACTTGCCGCCCACCGCGTACGGATTGGCCGCCCGCGGAGCCACCACCGGCGCCTTGCCCCGCTCGCTCGTGGCGTCGGCGTGGCATCCGGTGCATTCGTTCATGCTGGGTTCGGCGACGGCCTGGTGGCAGGCCCCGCAGTATTCATGGCCGGCGGCGAGCACGCCCGGTCCCCGGGTGGGCTTGGCCACGCCGAATTCTCCGTGGCACGCTTCGCACTGCTTGCCGCTCTTGGCTCCGGGCCGCACGTGGCTCTTGTGCGAGTACAGGGCTACGTGCGACTTGGCGAGATTCTCCTGGCGCGGCGCCGACGCGGGCATGCGCTTGCCGCCCTCGTGGCACGAAAAGCACCAGTTGAACTTGCCGGAGTTGAGCTGGCTGCGGCTGCTCGTAAACTGGTGACAGCCAAGGCACCGATCGTGCTCTTTGGACCCGGTCTTTTCCCAGCCGGTGCCTTTCGGCGTATGGCAAATGCCGTCGCAGGCGGGATTGTTCGCGGTTTTCCCTTTGCCCCGGGTCGCGATGTTTTGTTCGTGCGCCTTGTGATCGAATTTTCGCGTGGCCTTGTCGATGAGCTTGGTGCCGCGCCGCGCCGTCGCCGGCAGCGAATACGAGGCGGTCACCGCCATGACCAGGCCAAGGACCAGGCAAGCTCCGCTGGTTCGAGTCATTAGAAGCGCGCCTCCAGCAGCCCGCGAACCGACACGATGGTTCCGATTTCGGGAGCGAACGTGCTCGACGGCTGTGCGATCTCGCCGGCCGCGTGCACCCGCAGCATCTTGCTTATCCAGTAGTTGCCGGTAAACCGCGCGCCGGCGCGGGCGTCGTTGGTCGTTTCGACGAACGGCGTTTCCAGGGAAAGCACCCGCAAGTAACCGCCCAGACCAACGGTCGCCTTGCGATAGCTCCCCATGCTCGCCTGGCCGGCCTTGCGATAGCCGAAGCTGTAGCGCGCCTCGCCGGACAGCTCCTGGAACATGGTCGGCCCCGAGCCCGAGGTATCGAAGAACAGCGCGTCTTCACCGTTTGCGTCGTCGTCGAGCTGCCGCAGGCGAACCTTGTATTGCGCCAGCAGGTCGATGGCGCGGCCGAGGTTTGCCGCTGCCGCGGCGCCGAGTTCCTGGTAGGTCTCGTTAAAGCCCGACGTGCTGTCCGCGGCGAGTTGAGCCCGGGCAAAACCGTACACCTCGAGCTCGCGATCGATGGCGTACGAAACCCGCGCGCCCAGTCGGGTCGTGTCGGCGTACGGCACGAAGCCGAGGCCGATCTGGTTGCCGACGTTGACGATATCGATGGCCGACGGGCTGATGAAATCGTAGCCGGCTTCGCCGTCGAAGATATGCTCGGCCTCGGCGACGGCGAGGAGCTTTTTGCCAAACGGTTTGCGCACCTGCACCGAAACGCGGCCGAGGCCCAGTCCGCCTTCGTCGACCGCGCCCTGGCAAACCGCGTCGTTCGACTCGCGGTTGGTCGGGTCCATTAGAAGGATCTGGCCGTCACAGCGGTCGCCGTTGTCGCTCAAGCGCGCGCGCACGTACACGCGCGTGTTTCCCGCCAGCTTGATTCGCGACGCGGCCTCGAGGTACTGGCGCGCCAGCGAGACGTTGTTGATCTCGAGATCGCTGCCGCCGTCGAAAAACAGGTACTCGATGTCCAGATCGGCCGGCACGCCCAGCAGCTGCTGGCCCCGCAGCGTGACGTTGGCGCCGCCGAGCAGCCCCGGATCGTTGCGCAGGGTTTGTCGGCGACCGAAGAAGTCGGGGCGCTCGAAGTCGTCGGCGTTGTTGAGAAACAGCGACACGCGTCGGCCGAAGAAACCGCCGACCTCGACTCCGTTGATGTCGTACGAGGCCTGCAAGCCGTCGAAGTGAGTGATGAACACCGCGGCGCCCTGGTGAAACTGCCGACCGGCGCGAACGAACAGGCCGTCGAGGGCCGGGCTCACCTCCCCGAGGCCGTCGATCTCCGCGTAGCCGGCCTTGACCAGAACCGCACCGCCGTCCCTCGCGTCGTACACGTTGTTCAGGGCGGCAAACTGACTCGCCCCATCGGTGTCGAATTGATAGTTCGCGAGCAGGTAGGTGTTGAGCGACGGCGTGAGCACGCCGCGCGACCCGACCGCGAGGTCGCCCACGAAGTACTGGCGCCCCTCTTCGAAGCTCTGCCCGTCGGGCGCGTTTACCTGGCCGGGCGCCGCACCGTTGAGCCCGACGTCGCCGTTGGCCCCGGCCTGATCGACCCGGTAGCCGAGGTTAAAGCGGAAAATGACCCGCTCCTCGGCGTCGCGCAACGAGGTCGGAATGCGGTCGTAGCTGCCCGTAGCGGCCCCCCGCTGCACGGGCGGCACCTCGGTGCCCTGCGCGACCACCGCACTCTCGCTGTCGGCGGCGACGGCCTTGTCGTTCCGATCGCGCCGATCACGACCGACCGCCGCTGTCCGCATGGCCAGTGAATCCGGGAGCGACGCGGGGGTGTGGTGCACCGCCAGGTCGACCGCCTCCACCGCATCCGCCGGCGCCTCGGCCAGCGCCGCGACCGGCGAGAACACGAGCGCCGCCGCCGCGACCAGCCCAAGGCGGTCCCGGCGGGTGATGGCCGAGGCCGGCGTCCAACCCGATGTCCAACGCGTCATCGGAGCCTCCGGTGGCAATCGCTGCAGCTGTCTTCAAACGTGTGGCACGCAAAGCACGAGCGCAGGTCGAACCGCGCTTCCTGGGCGTGGCCGGCGGCCCGGAACTCGGCGAATGGCTGGTGCGAGCGCGGCGGAATGCTGTGGCAGGCCGTGCAGTACTCGGCGTCGTGGCAGGTGGCGCAGGCGTCCCGGTCGCTCACGGCCTCCCGACCGTGGCTGTCTTCGCGCCAGCTAATCGTGTGGCTGCGCGGGCGCATGACCTGGTGACAGGCAAAGCAGTTGTCGCGCGCTGACCCGGTGATGGTGTCGTGGCAAAACGAGCACCGGTTGTTGGGATTGGCGGCTTGTTCGCCGTGGTTCTGGCGGAACTCGATGGTGTGGTCTTCGGGCAGTTCCCCGCTGCCGATCATGTGGTTGGCCGGCGCGTTCGAGATCGCGTCGGGCCCCATGGATTGGTGGCACACGTCGCACTTGGCGATCCGCACGCGATCGGGGGTCTTACTGGCGTCTTCGTGACACTCGGCGCAGGCGACCATGGCGGGCACCACCACCTGATCGCTCGACGTCGAGTCGCGCACCTCCGCGTGACACGAGTCGCAGCCGATGGCGCTGCCGTCGGCGTTCTTCTCGTGGGTGGAGTGGGCAAACACCAGGTCGCCGGTGATGAACCGCCGACCGCGAACCAGTTCGACGTCGCGCTTCGGGTGGCACCCGCGACAGTTTTGCATCGGCAGCGCCTTCTTTACCGACGCCTCCTTTTCGTGGCAGCGGGCGCATTCGGCGTGGCCGGGCTGCATCGGGTCCCGACTCTTGTCGTCGCGCGCGTGGCAATCGGCACAGCCAACGTGAAACCCGAGCTGCTGGTCGAGCCCCGCCTTGTCGAGGTGTTGCCGGTGCGAGAACGCCGGCGCCAGCACCTGGACGAACCCGCGCTCGGGATAGGGCTGCATCTTGGTAGCGCCCTGCACCTTCGGGTCTATGTCCGTGTGGCAGTTGCGGCAGAACTTGCCCGGCGGCTTGTAGAACTCGTCTCTGTGACAGTCGTCGCAAGGCGAGTGACCATTCGCACCCGGTCGCGGCGACTCGCCGGCGATCACAGCTTCCGCCGGATGACAGTCGCCACAGCCGAGTCCGCGCCCCTTGTAGCCCGAGATACGCGGGTCATCCCCGGTGTGCAGGCCGTGCGGAAAGCGGTCGTTATCGGCAGCGATCGAGGCACCGCTCGGCGACGCGCTACCCCTAGCGCCGCTCGCCGTGCCTGCTCGACCACTGCACGAAACCGTCGCGAACACCGACAATGCGGCGACCGCGAGCGTCATCGTCCCTGCTCGCATTCCCCTCCCTGCGCGTCGCCCTGCCTCGACGCAGGGAGAACCTACCACCGGCGACGCTCCCTGGTAAAGAACCGAGAGCCACCAGCGACCTCCGAATGCGGCGCGGCGTGATAGAGTTTGCAACGGAGGGGATGGCAGAGCCGACGTCAGCATCTAGCGGCGCAGCGGATTACCGCGCGCTTCTCCAGCAGGTTCCCTTTCTGACCCAGGTTCCGCCCGACGACCTCGGCCCTTTTGCCGAGGCCGCGGTGGTCCGGCGCTACGAGGACGGCGACGTGGTCGTCGAACAGGGGGCGTTCGGCCACTCGATGTTCGTGCTGGTGTCGGGCCGACTGGCCATTTGGGCCACCAGCGACGAAGGCGACCACCTCGAGCTGGGCGAGCTGAGTACGCCCGGCGACTTCTTCGGCGAAGTCGCCCTGCTCGGCCGGGGCGTTCGTTCCGCCACCGTCGCGGCTCGCGGCGCCACCGTGCTGCTGGAGATCGAAAAGAACCGCTTCGACCGTCTCACCCGCCGGCACGGCCAGGCGCAGAGCGAGCTCGAGAAGTTCTATCACGCGCGTTCGATCTCTACCTACACGCGCCTTCATCGCTACATCGGCCTGCTCGACGAGGCGACGCTGGCCAGCCTCACGGCCAACGCGACCATGCGCAAGCTCGGGCGCGACGACCTGGCCTGCCGCCAGGGCGACGCCGCCGACACCGTCATGCTCATAAAAGACGGTGTACTCAAGGCGACCCGCCGCGGCAAAGACGGCCGATTGTCGATCCTGGCGTACTTCAACACCGATGACATTGCGGGCGCCCACGACCCGGGCCAGCGTCCGCACGACTTGATCGCGCTGGGCCAGTGCGAAATCGTCGAAATTCCGCGCAGCGAATTCGCCAAGCTCGAGCACAGCCACCCCGACGTCTGGTCGCGTTTCGGCAAAGACGACATGCACCGAAAGCAGGCGTTCGAGAGCGCCGGCAAGACGGTCATGGGCGCAGCCGCGGCCTTCTTGCAAGAGGGCGTCGAGGTCGAGTCGCTGCTGGTCATCAACCTGGACCGATGCGTGCGCTGCGGCAACTGCGTTCGGGCGTGCCACGATCGCCACGAGTTCACGCGTCTCGACCGCCGCGGCCCCATTTTTCGCCGGCGCGTCGCGGTGCAGTCGAACAAGCACGAGCACCTGCTCATCCCGTCGTCGTGCCGTCACTGCCGCGACCCCGAATGCATGATCGGCTGCCCGACCGGCGCGATTCAGCGCAGCCCCGACGGCGACGTCGACATCAACGACAACTGCATCGGCTGCGACAACTGCGCCCGCAAATGCCCGTACGGCAACATCACCATGCGGCCGCTGCCCGAAGACCAGCAAAAGGACGGCATCACCAAGCGCGCCATCAAGTGCAACCTGTGTCGCGGCTACGAGTACTCGAACTGCGTGTACAACTGCCCCCGGGGAGCGGTGCTGCGCGTCGACCCGCTCCGCTACTTCGACGAGCTGGCTCTCGTGATGGAGCCGGAGCAAATCGAGGCGGTCGAGTGGCAGCGAAACAACGCCCCCGAGAGCACCAAGCAGCGCGTCAAGCCGCGCTCGACTCGCTTCATCTGGGCGTCCCTGGGCGTCCTCGCCGTTGCCCTGCTCGGCATTCTCGGCGCCTACTTCGCCTCGCCGCAGCCGCGCTCCGGCGGCACGGCGTGGGGCCTCGGCTTCGGGGTCGTTTCCACGGCGTGCATCGCCGCGGCGATGTTCCTCGGGGCGCGCAAGCGCATGCGCAACGCAAGTCTCGGCCACATGGAGGTGTGGACCCAGTTCCACATGGTGATCGGCGCCGTCGGCTTCGTCGCCATGCTGGCTCACGCGGGCTTTCAGGTAAACGGGGTCTTTACCGCCGTGCTGCTGTTGGTGTTCGCGTTGGAGATCCTCACCGGCGTTGCTGGCCAGGCGATCTACATGGTCGTGCCGCGAATCCTCACGCGCCTGGAGCGCGGCGGTCTCGCCAAGCTCATCGAAGACCTCCTCGAGGAAGAGCTCGCCCTCGACAAGAGCATCGACGAGCTCACGCGCAAGGCGTCGCCCGACGTGAAGGCGCTGTTCGCCGGCACCATTCGCAAGGCCGCAGGCAGCGTCGGCGACCGGCTCAAGGCCGGCTTCGATAGCGAAAAGCTCCTGGCTGCCGCCAGTCGGGAGGTTGCCGAAGCGAGCACGCAAATCCCGGAGGGCAGCCGGGCGACCGTCGACCGCCTGGTGAGCGACCAGGTCCGACGGCAGGACGTGCGCGCGCAGATTCGACTGCACGGCTGGCTCAAGCTGTGGCTCGTGGTCCACCTGGCCACCGCCGGTGCGCTGGCGAGCTTCCTGCTCATCCACATCGTCACGATGCTGCTGGTGATCCTCTAGTCATGATGCGGCTCATCTTTCACTCGGGCTCGCGCGCCGGCAACGAAATCAACACGGCCGCCCCGGTGATTCGCATCGGCCGGCATCCCGAGGAAAACGACCTGGTCATCGACGACAACATGGCGTCGTCGGCCCACGCCCGCCTCACCCGGTCGCCTAAGGGCACCTACATCCTCGAGGACGTGGGGTCGACCAACGGTACGTTCGTCAACGGGCAGCGCATCAGCAAGGTGTCGCTGTCGTCGGGCGATCGCTTCGGTATCGGCGCCACCGAGGTCGAAGTCGGCGAGGGTCTACCGCGCCTCATGGCCACGACCGGACCGCTCACGGGCCGCGACCTGCCCCTGGGCTCGGACGCGATTACCATTGGCCGAGCGCCGGACAACACGTTCGATATCGACGACGAGCAGCTGTCGGCCTACCACGCGGCGATTCTGCCCCTGGCCGAGGGTTTCGTCCTGCAGGACAACGGGTCGACCAACGGCACGCTGCACAACGGCGACAAGGTCGACCGGGCGGTGCTGCTCGACGGCGATACCATCAACGTCGGGCAAACCGAGCTGCGCTTTCTCATCGACGATATCGATGACGAAAAGGAACGCCGGCGGGGCGACGAAGCTCCCGGCGCCAAGCTGGTCTTCGTCGCCGGCCCTCACGAAAACGTCGCCATCCCGCTCGGCCCCGAGCAGGTGGTTCTCGGGCGGCGCCCCGACTGCACGTTCCCCGTGTCGGACCTGCAGGTGTCCGGGACCCACGTCGCGTTCACCATCGCCGACGGCAAGGTCCACGCGGTCGACTTGCAGTCGAGCAACGGCACGTTCGTCAACGGCAAGCGGATCAGCCCCAGCGCCACGCTGGCGGCCGGTGACCTTATCGAGTTCGGCGAATGCGTCGCCGAACTGCGCGTGACCGGCGGCGTTGCCGAAGGCACCGATCCGGGGGCGAGCGTATTTACCTCGGTCGAGGCCGAGGGGGCCTACGAGGTCACGGCGCAGCCCAAGTTCGTCATCAACGGCGAGGTATCGAGCACCGACCGCATCGAGCTGGGCCGCTCGCCGTCGTGCGCCGTGCTGCTCGACAGCGACACGGTATCGCGCGTCCACGCGGAGATCGTCTGGCGCGACGACGGCTTCTTCATCCTCGATCGATCGTCTTTCGGTACGTACGTCTCTGACAAGCGCGTCGTCGACGAGCGACTGCAAACGGGCCACGTCATCAAGATAGGCCCCCACGTGCTCAACGTCGATATTCGCGGCGAGCGCTGCACGCTCGAAGAAATCGACCGCGCTGCCGCCATGGCCGCGATCGAAGTCGCCAAGGAACTCTCAGCCACTGGCGGGTCCATGCCCGGCGGCGGCTACAAAACGCTGCACAAGCTCGACGTGCCATCCACCGAGGCCCTGGTGCGCGAGCGCAAGGCCAAATTCAAAGAGGGCGCGCCGGCGTGGCGTCCCAGCACCGATATCAAAGGCGACCCGCTGCGCCTGATCGCGGTCGTGTCGGCGGTGCTCATGTCGCTGCTCGGAGCGGGCGCCCTGTACGCCGCCACGGGCGATAGCGCCCTGCTCAACCACCCGCTGTCCGAAGCCCACTCGAGCAAAGAGTTCGTCGCCTGGGCCGAAAAGCGGGGCATGGACACCGGATGCGGCGCGTGCCACTCGGTCGGAGACACCGTTGACGACGACAAGTGCGTGCAGTGCCACGACGGTTACCGGAACGACAATCGCCCGCGCCACCTCGAACCATCGGCCGACGTACGCGCCGATCAAGTGTCGCCGGGTTCGGACTGCGCCAGCTGTCACAACGAGCACCGGGGCAGCCCGCGGATGGCCGATGACGGAAGCCTGCCGCACCTGGGCGCCGCCGAAAGCTGCGCCAGCGACACCTGCCACCCGAACCAGCACAGTGCGGATTTCCTTCGGGAGGGTCCCGAGCCGCCCGCAATCGTGGCGGCCGGCCCGGTGCCGACGTTCGACATGGACCAGGCGCCGTTTCACGCGGCCCACGCGGTCGTCGAGCACAACGGTGAAGCCCTCGAGATTGCCTGCCAGGCATGCCACGCGGCCAAGGACGGCAGCGGCGGCCTGGTCGAGGCGGCGCCCGGCAAGTCGTGCTTTCGCTGCCACGAGGGCGGCGAACAGTTCGTCAACAGCCAGTGCATGGCGTGCCACAACGACGAGCACGTCGCGTCGGGTCTCGACCGCCTGCCCGCGGGCGACCCCATGATCGCCGCGGCCGCTCCGGCCCCCCGGGCGGCGACGTCGCTGGTCACCGGCGGCGCCCTGACGCTCGTGGCGTTCCTTCCGCTCATTGGCGTGGGCCTGGCGCGGCGCGCCCGACGCCAGCAGCGCTCCGAGGCCATCGTCCAGGAGCTGCTCGAAATGCCGGCCGAGGTGCTCAAGCGCCTGGTGCACTCGATCAACGTCGACAAGTGCGTCGGCTGCGGCCTGTGTGTGCAGGCATGCCCGGGCAGTGTACTCGAGCTCGTCCACCACAAATCGGTCGTGGTCAACTTCGACTCCTGCATCCAGTGCAAGAAGTGCGAACAGGCGTGCGCCTTCGACGCGTTGCGCATGCACGATGCCGACAAACCGCCGCCCATGATTCAAATGCCGGAGGTGGACAACTACTACCAGACCCCGGTCGCAGGCATGTACTTGATCGGCCAGGCGTCGGGCACCCCGCAGGTCAAAAACGCCATCAATCTCGGCCACGCGGTGGTCGAGCACATGGCTCGCGAAGGCGTCGCGCCCGGCATTGGTCAGGCGGCGGGCGCCCAATACGACGTGGTCATCATTGGCTCGGGACCGGCCGGACTATCGGCCGCGATCAGCTGCGCCTCCGCCGGGCTCTCCTACGTGTTGCTCGAAAAGCAGCGCGACTTTTCGTGGACGATCCGCAGCTACTATCACAAGGGCAAAGAAGTGATGGCCGAGCCCAACCAGATCGACATGGTCGGCCTGCTGCCCCACTGGGACACGGATCGCGAGCAGCTTCTCGGCGCGTGGCAGGAAAAAATCCACGAGCACGGGATCGACATTCAGTACGAGCAGGACGTCACCGGCGTCGAAAAACGCGGCGAGGCGTTCGCCGTGACGACCTCGGACGGCAAGGGCCAACCGAAGGCCGAGTGGACCGGCGCCCGGGTGATCCTGGCCATCGGCACGATGGGCAACCCGCGCAAGCTCGGCTGCCCGGGCGACGACATGGCCAAGGTCCACAACGCGCTCGTCGATCCCGACGAGTACCGCGACCGCAACATCCTGGTCGTTGGGGGCACCGACAGCGCCATCGAGGTAGTGCTGGCCCTGTGCAACTCCAACAAGGTTTGGATGTCCATGCGGCGGGCAAAGTTCGATCGCGTGAAGCCGGCCAACCTCAAGAAGATCGAGGCAGCCATCGAGGCGGGCAAAGTCACCCTGGTGGCCCCGACCGTGGTCAAAGAGGTCACGGACTCGCAGGTTCGGCTGGAGAACCGGGAGGACAAAACTCCCATCGAGCTGCCCAACGACGTCATTTTCGCCATGATTGGCGGCCATCCGCCGATCAAGTGGCTTCAGAGCATCGGCGTGCCCTACGTGGAAAAGCCCCACAGCTGGTCACCGCCGCGCACCGACGATCTCGCCCGCGGCAGCGTCTAGTGTCAAATGCCCTGAAGACAACCAGGCGTTCTGCTCGATCGCCCTGGGTGCGCTCGTTCGCGTCTTCACTCGACAGCGCGGTTCTACGCGCGGCGCCAAGGCGCCAGCGGCTACGGAGGTAGGGGCGCGTCGCCTCCGCGAACGGCGTCCGGGGCGCCGGTTGTCCCCCACCTCGCGTGAGGTTGTATCGGTCTAGGCGCGACCAATTCCAACAAGCGATTGACCAGTGTTCGGAGTTCTCGACACTGTTGGACCATTGCGGGTCAAAGCGCCAAAGAGTTTTGCCTGTTTTGTGGCGCCGTTCTTAGCGGGTGCTTGCATGTTCCGCGAAAGGAGTTCGGACATGAACACAAGCCGCAAACAGAGAATTCTAGGTTGGCTCATCGCACTCACCTTCGCAACGACGGTCGCAGCCTGCGCAACGGAGATTGAATTCGAGGACGAGTACGCAGAGGATATCGACGGAGGGGAGATAACAGAGGAGGAACTCGAAGAACTGCAGTCTATCGAGGAGAGCCGCGCTGAGCTCTCCGGTACGTGCACATCGGACGCCCAGTGTCAGATCGGCGCTAAGTGCGTCGATAGGAAGTGCAAGACCCTCTCGCTCTGTGTCGACAACCGCGACTGCACCGGCTACCGCGAAGAGTGCAAAGCCGGCTACTGCATCGACCAGGAATCCCCTGACAACAATCCTTGTGCCAATGACGCGGCACTCGCCATGAGCCTCAGACTATTCTGTGATCCTTTGAAGAATGAACAGGAGCGGAGCGAGTGCATCTGGTACTGGCTCAACGAGTACAATTGTTGGGCCGGGCGCCGAACGCCGTTGCCTAGGCCGCCTCCGCCGCCAACCCCGACGCCCACCGGACCGACGCGCCCCCGCAACCCGATCCCCAACTGCACCACGAGCAACGATGTGTGTTCGACCACGTCGGATTGCTGCAGCGGGCTCACGTGCCGGAGCAGCTTCGGCGGATTAAAAACCTGCCAGTGATCGACGAAATGCCCGACTTCATGCCGGGATAAACGTTCGTCGACGGTACGGTGGCGCCGGCGGCCTCTGCCGGCGTCACCTCTATTCGCATCTCGCACGGGCCACGCAGGAAGCTCGGGGAACGGTTCCGGACCGCGTCGAAGTTGCGTATCTGCGGTCGCTGCGCTGGCGTTTCCCCGTAGCGAATCGGATTTCGCGCCCCCCGGCTCGGCGTTGTTGCAGAACTTCGCAGGTGTTGGGCGCCGTCTCGCGGACAAGCGCTACCTTTCGAGCAGTTCGTCGGCGGCCCGCAGGACGAGCATCATGTTGCGGGGAAACCAGCGGCGATCGCCCTGGTGGCCGAGCTCGTGCACCGACTCGATGGCGAGCCCCGCGGCGGCAAAGCGCTCGCGCCACCGTTCGATCGAGCGGAACTTGCCCTTCCAGCCCATGAACGTGAAGGTCAGAAGCCAGACGTGAAAGGCGATGGTGGCCCATCGCTGTCGCCGATTCTCCGCCATGTCTTCGCCGACGAGAACGCGACCGCCCGGCGCCAGCACGCGGCGCGCCTCGCGCAGCAGCGCCGCGTCGTCGGCCGAATGGTGCAGCACGTACAGCAACGTGACTCGGTCGAAGCGCTCGTCGTCGCCGAAGGGCAGGTCCCGGCCGTTGAAGGTGCGAAACGGAACGTCGGTACGATTCTTGTCGACGACGTCGACGGCCTGCACCTGACACCCGGTGCGATCGCGAAGCTCCTTCGCCAGCAGGCAGTCCCAGGCACCGATGTCGAGAACCGTGTGCTCGGGCCGCACATGGGGCGCCACCGAGTCGTAGTTCCAATCGAGGTGCTCCTGAACCAGTCGAGCGCTGAGTCCGCGAATGTACTCGAGCCACGCCAGCGGGCTGTACAGCAGCCGGTATCGCTGGGGCATGGCGGGCAGCGACGGCGCCGACTTGGCGAGGGAGTGCTTCACCGGGCCGACTATAGCTCCCCCTGGGCGCCGCGCGACTTTCGCGTCACACTCAGAAAGGGGGGAAGGTATGAAGTGGATCGTGGTTTCGCTGGCCGTCGCGGCCGCGGCCGGGTACGCCCATCATCGGCGTAGCGGGCCGACGTTCCCGGTAGCCGGCGCCGGCGCCGGTGCCGAGGTTCGATTCGACATCGTCGACGTGTCCGTCGACCACCTTGCGGAACTGCACGAACCGTCCTACGGCGCGACGGTCGTGGAGCTCACGCTCGAGAATTGCCGCGCGTGCGCTCGTTTCGAGATGCAGTTAGAGCACCTTCGGTCAGCGCGGCCAGACCTCAGCCTGGTTCAGGTCTGGGTGCCAAGCCGCGCAAGCGGCCCCGAGGGCGAGCAAATGATGGAGCAACTCGATCGGGTCGGACTGTGCGGCTTTCCGCACGTGGTGGTCCTGGCCGACGACGGCTCGGTGCTCGCCGAGGACCGGTGCGAGCCGGGGCAAACCAAGCGCCGCGACGGGCTCGACTACGTCACGCGCTGGATCGACGAGTCGTCCTGACGCAGAGCCCTCCCCCGACACCATCCGGAGACGGCCCTCAAGGGACACCAAACGTGTCTGGCCGAGGTCTGTCGATTGGAGTACCGTCAAAAATGGAAGCGTCACCGGGGGGGGGGGCCGGCGCGACACCGATGCTCCTCGCGATGGGCGCCTTCGGGAAGGACCATGGCGGCGGTAGACGAAACACGGCCGGAGGAGGACGGGGACGCGGGGCCCGTGCGCGACCGCGATGACCGGCGCGCCGAAGCCCGTCGAATCGTGGACCAGGTGCCGGCCCTGCTCGAGCGCCTTCGCGCATCGGAGGCCCTCGCCCAGCGCGGTCTTTTGGCCGCCAGCCTCGGCCACGAGCTCAACAACGCGATGACCGCGGTGCTCGGCAATCTCGAGTGCCTGCACGCCGAGCTCGACCGGCTCGACACCCCCGGCCTGGCGTCGGCCAAAGAAGTTCTCACCGACTCGATCGAAGCGTCGCGCAATGCGGTGTTGCTAGCCCGCGATCTTCACAGCGGCCTGGCGCCGACCTCCGAGGGCCCTTCGCGCATCGACCTGCGTTCGGTCGTGCGCGCCGCCGTGCGCATGGCCCGCACGCGGCTGCAGCACAAGGCAACGGTGCGCGAATCCTATGCCACCGACGTACCGCAGGTGTTCGCGAGCCCCCGGGCCATGACGCAGGTGGTTCTAAACCTGCTCTTCAATGCCCTCGAAGCCTTGCCCGCCGATGGCGAAGCGAACCACTCCATCGGGGTCGAGGTCGGCGTCGACGCCGAAGGGCGCGCCGTCATCTCCGTGAGCGACTCGGGCCGCGGCATGGACGAAACCACCCGCACCCACATCTTCGAGCCGTTCTTCACTCGTCGCGACGCCGGCGACGGCACCGGCCTCGGCCTCTACCTGTCGCGGCGCCTGGTCAACGAAGCCGGTGGAATGATCGAAGTCGAGTCGGCGCTCGACCGGGGCACCGTCTTCTTCGTAACGTTCCCCGCCGCAGACCTCGGCGGCGAGCGAGCCGCGGCGGGTGTAGACTAATCAGAGTGCTGGCAAGCGCGCTCTGCAAATACCAGCTGCGACAAACCGAGCGAACCGATATACGCGCCGCGCCGCGCCGAGGGCCGGTGAAGATCACCGGTCGCATCGCCCACGCCCCCCGTTTGCGCGCTCCCGTCACCGGCAAGGTCTGCGCGGCGTACTCGACCCGCATCGACGAGTGGCGCTACGGACTCGCCTTGCGCCTGGTTGAACAAGTCAGCCCCGAGCCGCTCGTGGTGCAAGACTCTAGTGGACTCGCGCTGGTGTTTCCGACCCGCGTCCGGTTCGGTTTCGCCCGTCGCGACGACCGCGCGTTTCACGGCTACATGGACCAGGCGCCGCTCGCCATCGCGCGCTTTTTGCACGGCTACGGCATCGATCCCCGGGACGAGCACGGCCTGTACCGCCCGTTCGGGTTTCACGAGCGGCTCCTGTTCGAGGGCGACCTGGTCACGGTCTTTGGCATGGCCTCGTGGGATGCCCCGCGACGGGGATTCTCGGAAGAAAGCGGCTACCGCAGCGCCCCGCTGCAGCTCGTGGTCGCGGCGCCGGCCGGTGGCCCCCTGCTGATGTCGGACGACCCGCGCACCTTCGACTAGGGACGGCCGGGCGGCGCGTTGGACGGAGGTCGCGACGTCCACGGCGCCCCGAAACCGCCGCCATGAAGGAGCTTTTCGTCCCCCCGCGCCAGTTGCGTTCCGCGGTTTGACACAGCGTGTCAAGGGCGCTAGTTTGACTACCGACTGAGCGCTCATTCATTTCGCAGCGAGCGCGAACCTCCCTCATTTCAAACAGTTAGCGAGGTATCCATGGCGGAAGCAAAGCGCGTGGCCATCGTGGCGGGGCTTCGCACCCCGTTTGCCAAGCAAGGCACGGCCTTCAAAGACCTCTCGGCTCTCGACCTCGGCACCGCCGTGGTCGCCGAGCTCCTCCAACGCAGCGGCGTCCCGGCGGGCGACGTCGACCGCGTCGTCTACGGCCAGGTCGTGCCGTCCCTGTCGGCGCCCAACATCGCCCGCGAGGTGGTGCTCAACACCGGCATGCGCCGCAGCACCGACGCGTACTCGGTGTCGCGCGCGTGCGCGACCAGCTACCAGAGCGCCGCGGACATTGCGCAAGCGATCATGGTGGGCGATATCGATTGCGGCATCGCCGGCGGCGCCGACAGCGCCAGCGACGTCCCTATCGCGGTGTCCAAACCGCTTGCCGAAGCCCTCGTCGAGCTGAACCGCGCCCGGAGCATCGGCGATCGACTGGGCGCGTTTCGCAACCTCAAGCCCCGCGACCTGCTGCCGGAGCCGCCCGCCCTCACCGAGCCGTCGACCGGCCTCACCATGGGCGAAAGCGCCGAGAAGATGGCCCGAGAAAACGGCATCTCGCGCGCGGCGCAAGACGAGTTCGCGCTGCGCAGCCACACTCTGGCGGCGTCGGCGTGGGCCGAGGGCAAATTCGACGACCAGGTCATGGCCGTGCACGTGCCGCCGAAGTACGAGCAGACCCTGGCTCAGGACAATCTCGTTCGCGGCGACGGCACCCTGGAGGCCTACGCCAAGCTGCGTCCGGTGTTCGACCGCAAACACGGCACCATTACCGCCGGCTCGAGCTCGCCGCTTACCGACGGCGCGTCGGCGCTGTTGATGATGAGCGAGGACAAGGCGAAGGCCGAAGGACTGGAGCCGCTGGGCTACATCAAGAGCTACGCGTTCGCCGCGCTCGACCCGGCAGGCCAGATGCTGATGGGCCCCGCCTACGCGACGCCCAAAGCCCTCGAACGCGCCGGCCTCAAGCTTGCCGACCTCGACATCATCGACATGCACGAGGCGTTCGCGGCCCAGGTTCTGTCGAACACCCAGGCCTTCGAGTCGAAGGTGTGGGCCGAGAAGAATCTCGGCCGCTCCTCGGCCATCGGCAAGATCGACTGGGACAAGTTCAACACCACCGGCGGATCGATCTCGATCGGCCACCCCTTCGCCGCCACCGGCGCCCGACAAATCACGCAAACACTACACGAGTTGCGCCGCACCGGCGGCACCCTCGGCCTCTGCACCGCCTGCGCGGCAGGCGGTCTCGGCGCAGCCATGGTCTTGGAGACAGCAAAATGACCCCCGACTCCAAAACGCCCCCGGAAACCAGCGCACTGTCCATCACCGTCGACGGCGACGGCGTGGCTACGATCGTGTTCGACGTCCCCGGCGAACCGGTCAACACACTCAAGGCGACGTTCGCCGACGAATTCACGCAGCTGGTCGAGCGCCTCGAAGCGGACGACTCGATTCGCGCCGCGGTCTTCACGTCCGGCAAAAAGGACGGCTTCGTCGCCGGCGCCGACGTCAGCATGCTGCAGAAGGTCAAAAACGCTGCCGACGCCCAGCACGTGTCGATCACCGGCCAGCGGGCAATGAACCGCATCGCCGAGCTCAAAAAGCCGATCGTCGCTGCCATTCACGGCGCGTGCCTGGGCGGCGGACTCGAGCTGGCACTGGCTTGCCACGCCCGGGTCGCCAGCGACGGCCGCAAAACCAAGCTGGGCCTTCCCGAGGTCCAGCTCGGCCTCCTTCCCGGCGCCGGCGGCACACAGCGGCTGCCCCAGCTGATCGGTCTGCAGGCCTCCCTCGACCTGATGCTCACCGGCAAGCAGGTCGACGCGCGCAAAGCCGCCAGGCTCGGCCTGGTAGACGAAGTCGTTCCCGAGCCCCTGCTCACCCAGGTTGCGCACAAACTCGCCCTCGAACTCGCCTCGAGTCCGGCCTCGGATCCCAGCAACATGGACAAGCTGGCCGCCGCGGTACGACAGCTCGGCTCCACCGATGAGCTGCAGGAACGCCTGCTGGCCGATACCCAGGTCGGACGCAAGATCGTATTCGACCAGGCGCGCAAGCAAACCCTCGGCAAGACCCACGGCAACTACCCCGCGCCGCTGAAGATCCTCGACGTGGTCCGCACCGGCCTGGCCGATGGATTCGAACGCGGTCTCGACGCCGAGGCGCGCGCCTTCGGCGAGCTGGTCGTGAGCCCGGAAGCCGCGTCGTTGATGTCGATCTTTTTTGCGACCACCGCTCTCAAAAAAGACAAGGGAACCGACGCAGAGGACGCCGAGGCTCGCCCTGTCGGCAAGGTCGGCGTGATTGGCGCCGGACTCATGGGCGCCGGCATCGCGTACGTCGATGCAGCCATCGCGAAAATTGAAACCCGCCTGAAGGACCGCGACGACGACGGCGTGCGCCGCGGGCTCGGCTACGTGCGGGGCATTCTCGACGGCCGCGTCAAGCGCAAACGCATGACCGACCGCCAGCGCCTCGAAACCATGGCCCGGGTGTCGCCCACCACCGACTGGAGCGGCTTTCGCGACGCCCCGGTGGTCGTCGAGGCGGTGTTCGAAGACCTCGAGCTCAAGCAGAACATCCTGCGCGAGGTCGAAAAGAACTGCGCCGATGACGTGATTTTCGCGTCCAACACGTCGTCCATTCCGATCTCCAAGATCGCCGAAGCGTCGGCGCATCCCGAGACGGTCGTGGGGATGCACTACTTTTCGCCGGTGCACAAGATGCCCCTGCTCGAGGTGATCGAAACCGACACGACGGCGCCCTGGGTCACGGCCACCTGCGTCGAGCTCGGAAAGCGCCAGGGCAAAACGGTCATCGTCGTCAAGGACGGCACCGGCTTCTACACGTCGCGCATCCTTGGCCCGTACATGGCCGAGGCCTCGTTCATTCTCGGCGAAGGCGTCGCGGTCGAAGCCATCGATCGCGCCCTGGTCGAGTTCGGCTGGCCCGTCGGTCCCATCGCACTGCTCGACGAAGTCGGCATCGATGTCGCGCACAAGGTGTCGAAGATCGCCAAGGATGCCTTCGGCGACCGCCTTGGCTCCTGGCAGGGCCTCGAGGCGCTCATCGCCGACGATCGCCTGGGACGCAAGAACAAGCGCGGCTTCTACACCTACGGCAAAGGCAAAAAGGAAGTCGACAAGTCGGTCTATGACGTAATCGGTGTCAAGCCAAAGACCAAGATGGACCCGCAGGAGATCGCCCTGCGTTGCACTCTGCAGATGGTCAACGAAGCCGCGTACTGCTACGGCGAAGGCATCCTGCGCAGCGCGCGAGACGGCGACATCGGCGCCATCTTTGGCCTCGGCTTTCCGCCGTTCCTCGGCGGCCCGTTCCGGTACGCCGACCGACTCGGTCTCGATCACGTCGTGCGTACGCTGGAGGATTACGCCCGCGAGCATGGCGCCCGATTCACGCCGGCTCCGGTACTGGTACAGATGGCCGAAGCTGGCCAGACGTTCCACGGCGACAATCCCGCCCGGCCGGGTGTCGTCGAAAGCGCCGCGTAGGCGCTCTCACTCCGCATCTCTGATGGCCCGCGCGCGAACTCGTGCGCGGGCCTTTTTGCGATGGCCCGCGCGCGAACTCGTGCGCGGGCCTTTTTGCGTCCCGGGCTCGGGTTGCTAGAAGCGAATCGTGTCGTCGTCGGTCGGCGGCTCGTACGGCGGCGCCTGGGGAACGCCCTGGGTCGGCTCCGAGTCGTCAAAGCACTCGGTCTGAATCACGCCGCACGGCGTGTCGACGAGACAGGCGAAGTCGAGATCGGTAAACGCCGCCTCCCCGCAAAGCTCCATGCAGTCATCGGCGCTGCCAAAGACTTCCATCGCGCAGGTACCGGCCATCTGCTCGCACATCGAGGCGCACTCCTCCTCGTTGAAGTCGGAGATACCGGCGGACCTTTCGCCCCGCGCCTGCGCCCTTTCGGCGGCGACGCTGTCGTCCCCGCACGCGGTGCCGAACATGAGCGCCGTGGCGCAGCCAAGGAAAAAAAGTCGAAAGCGATTGCTGGTAAACATCTCGTGCTCTCCTGGTTGGGTCTCGGTGGTGCCCGATACCAACAGCAACGCTCGTGCCGACTCTGTGCGGTTCGAGATCCCCATCGCTTGCGCAAATCATCGCGAGCGCTGTCCGTGTAGGTCTGTTCGACGCTGGGACGCGTTGTCTCGCGAGATGTCCGATGCAAGCGGTCGCGACCAAAAAATGCCGCGTGCGCGGCGTCGACACCGACAACCAAAGACACTCGGCGCTTCGCGAGCACCCCATGGGCTACGCTGCGCCCGCGAACGCTCATGAACCTGCTGCTATTCAATCCGAATCAGGTCGCCGCCGACGGCACCGCGACGGCGTCACCGCGACAGCTTCACCACCTTCGGCAGGTCCTCGGCGCGAGCGCCGGCAGCGTGTTCCGAGCCGGCATCATCGGCGGACGGCAAGGAAACGCGACGGTCTTGCATTGCGACGAAAACAGCGCCCGACTGGCCCTCGATCTCCCCGACGCACCGAGTCCGCGCCCCTCTGTCGACCTGGTGCTCGCTCTCCCCCGACCCAAAGTTGCCCGGCGCGTGCTGCAAACCGCCGCCAGCTTCGGCGTCGGCCACATCGATCTCGTGAACGCGTGGCGGGTCGACAAGAGCTACCTCGATAGCCCCGCGTACGCGACCGACGACATGCACACACAGCTCGTGCTCGGCTGCGAGCAAGGGCGAACCACCTGGCTGCCCACCGTCACCCTCCACCGGCGCCTCATGCTGTTCTTCGACGGCGACGCGAACCGGCCGCCAGCGACCCGCAAGCTCGTCGCGCATCCAGGCACAAACACCGACCTCTCCCAGTTCTCCCACTCGCAAGACACGCCCCGCACCGTCATCGCCATCGGCCCCGAAGGCGGCTGGATCCAGCGCGAACTCGAGACCTTCGTCCACCGCGACTACACCCCCATCTGGCTCTCCGACCGAATCCTCCGCGTCGAAACCGCCATCACTGCCGCCCTCGCCCAACTCGAACTCCTCCGCCGCTAACCAACGCCCCCGCCACCCAGATCGCAAAGCGGCGCCGGCTAGCTCAATATGGGCCAGTGCAAAGATGGCTCATCGGCGAGTGAACCGGGTGCTCGTATGATGGTCGCGAGACGCGCCATGGCGACCATCACGACAGAGAACGACTTCCCCGCTGCTCCCGCCAACGTTCCCGCGGATCTGACCCGGCCGACGGCGGCTTACAAGAGCCGCATCCTCCTGGTCTTCGTCAGCATCCTGTTCTTCCTCGCGCTCTACGCCGGGCTCATCGGCGGGTCCGGCTACGCGGTCTACTACGCGTCGCAGCACCTCGAGGACGACGGCGCGTTTTTGTGGCTGGTCCCCATCGCCGGGCTTTTGTTCCTGTTTCTCGTCAAGGTGCTCTTTAAGCGGGGCAAGCGCGACCGCTCGGCCATGATCGAGATTACCGAGGCTGACGAGCCCCGGTTCTTCGCCTTTCTCCACGAGCTCGTCGCCGAGACCGCGGCACCGTTCCCCAAACGGGTCTACATCACGTCGGAGGTCAACGCGGCGGTGTTCTACGACAGCTCGGCCCTCAACCTGATTCTGCCGGTGCGCAAGAATCTGCTCATTGGTCTGGGCGCGGTGAACATGCTCAACCTAACCGAGATGAAGGCGGTGCTCGCCCACGAATTTGGTCACTTCGGCCAAAACAGCATGAAGCTCGGCACCTATGTCTACGTGTCCAACCGTCTCATCGCCGACATGATCTGGTCTCGGGACAAATGGGACGAGATGGTGTCGGTCATCAACCGCCTCGATCTTCGCATCGCCTGGGTGGGCTGGATCGTGACCGCTGTGACCTGGCTTTTGCGTCACTTTCTCGGACTCCTCTTCAAGGGCATCAACATCGCCCATGCCGCCCTGTCGCGGCAAATGGAGTTCGCGGCCGACAAGGTCGCCGTGGCCTCTGCGGGCAGCGACGCTCTGTGCCACGCCCTGGTCAAGCTGGAGTTCGCGGATGCGTGCATGGAACAGAGCCTCAGTGACCTGTCCGACGCTGTGGACCACAAGCTCTACACCGATGACATGTTCCTGCACCAGGAACGCGCCGCCGACTACCTGCGTCGGCGCGACAAGCGCCCAGACTGGGGCATACCGCCGGCGCTGCCCGATGACCCCGCGCAGACCACGCAGATCTTCGACAAGGACTCCGACACCCAGCCCAGCATGTGGGCCTCGCACCCGCCGGACTACGACCGCGAGACCAACTGCAAGGCGACCTATATTCGCTCGAACATCGACGAGCGCAGCGCGTGGATTCTGTTCTCCGATCCCGCGGCATTGCGCCGGAACGTCACCGAGCACTTCATGAAGAGCAGCCTGGGCCCCGACGTGGTGCTTTCCCCCGCGGAGGAAGCGCAGAAGTTCATCGACGACGAACGGGCCGAGATCATGCACGACGAGCGCTACCGTGGCGCCTACGACAGTCGCATGCTCGACCTTTCCACGATGACCGAACTGCTCGACGAGGCGCGCAACGGCAAGGCGAGCGAAACGCCCGAGGAGCTCGGCCTTCGCCTTGACGCCCTGTACGACAGCGAGTTCGAGCAAAAGATCGCGGAGCGCGAAGCCCTGCTGGCCGAGCAGCAAGCTGTGCTGCGCCAGCTCAATCGGGACAAGGTCCGCAAGGTCGCGTTTCGCGGCCAGGACTACAAACCCAAGCAGTTCGAAAACATCTTCGAGCAGCTTGGTCAGGATCTCCAGGCGTCGGAGACATGGTTCGACGCTCACGACCAGCGCATGTTGGAGGCCCATCTGCGCATCGCCTCGGTCCTGCCCGAACCCTGGTGGCGCGAGGAACTCGAGCAGCGCTACCGGTTTCAAGACATCGTTCAGCGCGCTCTACGCCAGGTGCGCGAGGCCGGGGGCTACCTCGACGAGGCAGCACAAATCCTCCAGCTCGACGAGGACGAGATTGACCCGCAGACGCTCATGAACCTGTTCGCCATGGTCCACCAGCACCTCGTCGCCGCCCACTCCACCGCAGAAGGCGCGCAGATTCCGCCGCTGGCCAACTTCGAGGCGCAGGAACTGGGCGCGTTCCTGTTGCCCGAGCCCTTGCCGCCCGAGGCCGACGCTCTGCCGCTGCTCACCGGCGAGTGGATGAGCTCCATGGCCAATCATCACGGAATGATGCAGTCGCGCCTCAACCGTCTCATCGTCAAGGGGGTCGGTGGCATTCTTCGCCACCAGGAGGCTCTCGTCGGCCGCTGGCGCGCGGAAGCGATCTAGTAAACGTCGCTGAGCGATCTAGTACCGGAACGGCCAGGCCATGAAATAGCGCTTGATGCGCATCCAGATCCCGAAGAGCCCCAGCGGCTCAAACACCAGGAACACCAGCACCAGCACCGAAAACAAGACCGTCGACTGCTGCGCCGAACTGAGCGCTGACAAAAGCGGTATCGCCGGCCCGATGGCCTCCGCCAGCGGCACCAGCACCACGTACGCGATCGCTCCAACAACGGCGCCGAAGACCGTGCCCACGCCGCCGAACACGATCATCGCAATGAACTGCACGCTCATGTAGAGATTGAACGGCGGGTCGACCGTGATGTACTGCTGCTGCATGGCGAACATGCCCCCGGCGACGCCACCGAAGAACGACGACACGGCGAACGCAATGACCTTGGTCCGCGCCGGATCGACACCCAGCGCCGCGGCCGCCATGTCGTGATCGCGCACGGCCATCATGGCGCGCCCTGAACGCGTGCGCTGCAGGTTCTTGGCCATCCACGCCACGCCCATGGCGATGACGAGGAAAATGAAGAACAGCTTGCGTTCGAACGTGAGCTCGAACGGCCCCAGCGACCACGCCTCGTGAATGTCACCGGCGTGCTCGGCCGTCGAGCCGAACAGCGTAAAGACCGGCACCGAAATGCCGGTGAGCCCCTTGGTGTAGTCGGGGAACGACAGAAGCGTGTGATTGACCAGGAAGCCCAGCCCAATCGTCACGATAGCCAGGTAGAGCCCCTTGAGGCGCAGAGCGAAAAAGCCGATGCCAACGCCCACCGCCGCGGCCAGAAACCCTCCCAGGGGCAAAAGCACGTAGAACGGCAGGTGAAGCCGGTTGCCCAGAACCGCGGTCGTGTAGGCGCCAATGGCCAGAAAGGCGGCGTGCCCCAGGCTGATCTGTCCGCAAAACCCGGTGAGAATCATGAGCGCTACCGCGCCGACGATGGACACGAGCGCGTTGTTGCCGACGGTGAGCCACTGGGCCCCGGCCACGAAGGGAAACAGCACGACCAGCGGCACGAGCACGGTCAAGCCAACCTTGTGCCACATGTCCGGGAACAGACGCAGGGCGTCCCGGTAGCTGGTAACGAGCGGGCGGGTCGGCATGGTCGCTACACCCGTTCGACGTCGCGCGTGCCGAAAAGACCGTGGGGCCGAAACATCAGAAAGAGGATCATGATGATGTACGGAAAGACTTCGTGAAAGTTGTCGCCAAAGCTCCCGAGCCGCGGGTTCACGTACCCCTGCGCCAGAACCTCGAGCACGCCGAGCAAGAGCCCGCCGAGCACGGTGCCCACGGGAGACATGAGGCCACCGACGATCACGGCCGGAAAGGCGCGCAGAGCAATCAGGCCGAGATTGGGGTCGACGCTGCGCGGGAACATGGCCAGAAAGATTCCCGCCAGGGCAGCGAACGTGCCGGCAAGAAACCAGGTCGCCGAGAACACGCGCCCCACCGGAATTCCCAACGCCAGGGCGACTTCCTGGTCGTTGCTGGTCGCGCGCATCGCTACACCGAGCTTGGTGCGCTGCAGAATGTAGAAAAACACGCCGAGGGCCGCGATTCCGGCGGCCACGGCGCCAACCGAATTGAGCAAGATGCGCGCACCGAAGATTTCAACGGTGCCGGTTCGCTCCCATGGCGTTGCAATGCCGCGCTCTTCGATGCCCCAGACGACATGCACGAGCTCGCGCAGCAAAAAGCCAACGAAGATCGTCAAGATGATGGTCACGAACACCGGCCGTCCGACCATACGGCGCAGCACGACGCGCTCGACCGCCGCGGCCAGGGCGCCGGTTGCCACCATGGACGCGGCAACCGCCAGAGGCCACGGCAAGCCGAGGGCGGTCATCGTGGTCATGAAGAAGGCGCCGAAGGTGAGAAACTCGCCCTGAGCGAAGTTGAACACCTGCGAAGCCCGATAAATCACGACGAAGCCCAGGGCGACGAGGGCGTAGATGGCGCCGAGAGCGAGCCCGGAGCCAAAGAGCTGCACGAACGTACTCACGGGCTGCTCTTCTTTCCGCCGTACATCGACTCGATGAGCTCCGAGAACTTCTCGGTGACCTGGCGCCGGCGCACCTTCTGGGTCGCCGTAAGCTCGCCGTCGTCCTGATGGAGCTCTTTGGGCAGCAAGCGAAACGCCCGCACCTGCTCGACCCGGGCCAAAAGCTCGTTCGCCGTGCGCAGCTCATCGTCGATGAGCTTGACCACCTCGTCCCGGCTAGCCAGGTCGCCAAACGAGGTGTACGCGATTTTCTTGCGGGTGGCCCAGTCCCCCACGGTGTCGAACTCGATCTGAACGAGCGCGCCGATGAACTTGCGCTGATCGCCGATCGCGACCGCCTCTTTGATGTACGGGCTGGTCTTGAGCGCGTTTTCGATCTTTTCGGGCGACAGGTTCTTGCCGCCGGACGTAATGATGATTTCCTTTTTTCGCCCCGTGATGGACAGGTAGCCGTCCTCGTCCAGGCTGCCAATGTCGCCGGTGTGCAGCCAGCCGTCGCTGTCGACGGTGCGCGACGTGGCTTCGGGCTGGTTCAGATAGCCGCAAAAGACGTTCGGCCCGCGCAGCAGAACTTCACCATCGTCCGCGAGTCGACACTCCACCAGGGGCGCCGCCGTGCCGACCGTGCCCAGCTTGATCTTGCCCGGCCAGTTCAGATGGCTCACCCCGGCGCACTCGGTCTGACCGTAGCCCTCCGAGATGGGCACTCCAACGCTGTGATACCAGAGCAGCAGGTCCGCCGAGATGGGCGCCGCTCCCGACACCGGAAGCCAACAGCGGCGCAGGCCCAGGCGCTCCTGCAGCGGGCGAAACACGAGCTTGTCGGCGGCAAACCAAACGAGCCGGTCGGCGGCGGTTTCACGGCCCTCGAGCCGGCGCTCGGCGATCGGCCGCCCGACCGACAGCGCCCATTCGAACAGCTTGCGCTTGACCGTGGATGAGTCCTTCATGCGCACGCTGACCGCCGAGTTCATCTTTTCCCAGATGCGCGGCACGCCCAGAAACACCGTGGGCGACACCTCGCGCAGGTCGGTCTGCACGGTTTCGATCGACTCGCCGAAGTGCACCACGCAGCCGCACGTGAGGGGCAAAAAGACCGTGAAGATCTTTTCGGCAACGTGACACAGGGGCAAGTACGACAGCACGGTGTCGCTGCCGGACATGCCCATGCGGTTCGCGAATTCGGTGGCCGACTCGAGAACGTTGCGGGACGAAAGCGCGGCCCCTTTCGGGTTGCCGGTGGTCCCCGACGTGTACACCACCATCGACGGCTCGGCCGGGTCGCGCTCGGCGAGACGCTCGGTGAGCCAGTCGCCGCCGTTCGGTCCCGCTGCCGCCACATCGGCGCCGAGGCCGAGAAACGTCTCCCACGACGACAGCCGGTCGTCGTCGATGGCCCGCGTTCCGCGCGGGTCGAACGCAACGACCCGCTCCACGGTCGGCGTACTGCCGGCGATGGCCACCGCCTTGTCGACCTGTTCCTGGTCCTCGCAAAACAGCACCCGGGCGCCGCAGTCGTTGACGATGTAAGCGACGTCGTCGGGCGGGTTGGTCTGGTACACCCCAACACTCATGGCGCCGATGGCCTGGGCCCCCAGGTCGGCGTAGAGCCACTCGACCCGGTTGTCGCTGATGATCGCGATCGAGTCGCCGGGTCGCACGCCGCACGCCCACAGCGCCCGGGCCGCCGACTCGATGCCCTCGCGGTAGGCGCGCCACGTAACCTCGTGCCAAATACCGAGGCGCTTTTCGCGAAGGGCCACCTCGTCACCGCGCTCGCGCGCAAAGTAGTCGATGCGCGCCGGCAGCGTCGGCGGCAGGGACTGCCGGGCGGCGGCCATCAACTGGCCTCCGCAGCGGCACCGCCGATGTATGCCGCGATGACCGCCGGGTCGGACTTGACCGCGTCGGGCTCACCCTCGGCGATCTTCTTGCCAAAATCGAGCACGGCAACTCGGTCGGCGAGATCCATGACGAACCGAAGCTCGTGCTCGATCAAGATCTGGGTGATGCCGAGCTCGTCTTTCAGATCGAGAATGTAGCGAGCCATGTCTTCGGTCTCTTCCTGGTTGAGACCGGCCGTGGGTTCGTCGAGCAAGAGCAAGCGGGGCTCCATGGCGAGAGCCCGACCGAGCTCGATGCGCTTGCGCACTCCGTACGGCAGGATGACGACCGGGAGATCGCGGTACTTCTCGAGGTGCAGGAACTCGATGATCTCCTCGATGCGCCGCCGGCTATCGACCTCGGCGCGGCGCGCCCGCCCCGACCACCACAAGTTGGACCACAAACCGGACTTGATGAGGTGATGGCGACCAACCAGCAAATTGTCGAGGGCGGTCAGATTGTCGAACAGCGCCAGGTTCTGGAACATGCGCGACACGCCGAGAGCGGCAACCCGGTGCGGCGGCAGGGCGCTCACGTCGCGCCCGTCGAACCGGACGCCGCCCTCCGTCGGGCGGTAGATCGACGAGATGCAGTTGAACAGCGACGTCTTGCCGGCGCCGTTGGGGCCAATCACGGCGAACAGCTCGCCGGCCTCGACCGCGAGCGACACCCCATCGAGAGCGCGAACGCCGCTAAAGGCCAGGCTCACGTCCCGTACTTCCAGCAAGCTCACGACAACCAGCGCTTTCGCCTGCGGTAGTGCTTTACGTTCCGGTAGCTTCGCGCGCTGCCGCCGCCGACCCCCAGGTAAAACTCCTGAATGTCGGCGTCGCCGCGCAGCTCGTCGGCCGTGCCGTCGTGCACGACCTTGCCGTTCTCCATGACGTAGCCGTGTTCGGCGAGGTCGAGGGCCAGCCCCGCGTTTTGCTCGACGAGCAAGATGCTCACGCCGTCGCGATTGATCTCGCGGATGAGCTCGGCCACTTCGGCCACCGCCTTGGGCGCCAGGCCCAGCGAGGGCTCGTCGAGCAGCAGCAGCCGCGGCCGCGCCATGAGGGCCCGGGCAATGGCCAGCATTTGCTGCTCGCCGCCAGACAGATAGCCCGCCTGCTGGCGGCGGCGCTTGCCCAGCACCGGAAAGCGCTCGAGGTAGCGGTCGAGCTGCGCGGTCGCGTCCGCCCGGGACAGCGTGTGTCCGCCGGCGCGCAGGTTCTCCTCGACCGTGAGTTCAGCGAGGACCCGACGGCCCTCCATCACCTGGGCGATGCCCGACCGCACGATGTCGTCGGGCTCGCGCCCGCGAAGCGACTCGTCCAGCCACGACACGGCACCTTTGGTAATACGGCCGTTGTGAATGTCGAGCAGGCCGGTAATGGCGCGCAGCGTCGTCGTCTTGCCGGCTCCATTTGGCCCGAGCAAAGCCACGATGCTGCCGTCCGGCACCCGCAGGCTCACGCCTTTGAGCACGAGCACCACCGAGTGGTACACGACCTCGAGGTTGGCGACGGTCAGCACCGACGACCCGGGGCTTACTTGGCCGCTTGCGGGTCGGCGTACGGCGCGACCTCGGTCCAGCTCTTGTTTTCGAAGTCGGGCTTGAGGATGCGCGTCTTGGTGCTGGTCACGTACGGCACCGCCTTGAGCGATACGGGCTGAAACATGCCGCCGCCATTCCAGCCGTCCAAAGAGTGCAGCGCCGCCAGGTACCCGGCCCGGGTCACGTCCCCGTTTTCAAGGGCGCGGCGAAAGATCTCGAGCGCCGCCAGGCCCTGGACGTACGACGCCATGATGTAGAAGTCGGGCGGAGACTCGTCTTTGCCGTACTTGTCGTAGGCCTCGATGAACTCCTTCATGCCCGGCACATCCTCGCCCCAGTAGGTGAGTCCGGACACCCAGTGAAACTTGCCGAAGACGGCCGATGGGATGACTTCCGGCGAGAAGAACCGATCGATCCAGGCCGGCGTGTTGCCGATCCAGGTCGGCGCGTACTGCAGCTGGGCCGCCGTGCCGACGATCGGCCCCGTGGCGCTCGCCAACACCGTCAACAGCACGTAGTTCGCGCCCGCTTTCTTGAGCGCGGCGACCACCGCGGTGACGTCCTTTTGCCCGGGCGACACCGACTGCTCGGAGACGATCTCGACGCCGTGGCGCGCCGCCGCGGCCTTCCAGCCGGCCAGGCCGTCGGCGCCGTAGTCGTCTTTCTGATAGACGATGGCGGCCTTTACCTTGTCCGCTCCGCCGGCGTTTTCGACCGCCCAATCCATCGCGCGCTCGGCCTCGACGTTGTAGCTCGGGCCCAGGGGCGGCGTGTGCTCGTGAGCCGCCATCTCCGACGACAGCGACGCCGGAAACGCGATCAGGCCGTCGCGCTCGAGCATTTCGCGCAGGGGCAGGGTGTTTGGCGTGCCGAAGCTGGTGCCCACCACCAGCACGTCGTCTTTCATGGCGTTGTAATGCTGGACCGCCTGGGTGGGATTGTACTGGTGATCCTTTTCGACCAGCTCGATGGTCCAGCCCTCGGGCAAAAGGCCGCTTCCACCGGCGTTGACCTGCTTGGCGAGGATGCGCTTGCCCACGGCGTACGGCTTGCCGATCGCCGCGGCCGGCCCGGTCTCGGCATTGAGCCCGCCCATGACCAGCTTTTTGCCCTCGACATCGACGCCCTTGCCGGCCTTGATGGCGTTCGAGTCGTCGGCGGCCGGCGTCTCAGCGCCCGCCGTCGCGGTCTCAGCCTTGTCACCGGTGTCGGCGGCGTCCTTTTTCTTCGCGCAGCCAGGCGCCAAAAGCAGCGCGGCAATAGCGAGCATCCAGGTCTTGCGGATCGTGTGCACGGTCTCCCCCTGCAGGTGTCGATAGCGAGGACAACCGAACGACAACTCTCGCTGCCCGCATTCCATGACGATTGCTCAGCTGTGTCAAGGTCAGCGGTCGCCGCTGCGGCGCAATCCGAGCTTCTTGACGCGCGACACCAGCGTGCTCGGCGGCAAGCCAAGACGCGCTGCAGCACCGTCCTCGCCGTAGATTTTGCCCCCGGCGCGTTCGATGGCGCGCTCGATGATGGCGACCTCGATCCGCTTGAGGTCGTCGAGGGACAGCGCGTCGGCCAACACGGCGAAATCCGTGCCGACCGGAGGCGGCGGCGCGGACGCAACCGACGCCCGGGGCGCCGACAGGCTGGGGTCGTCGGCCAGCTCGATGCGGGCGCGGCCGTCGCTCGCGAGAATGACTCCGCGCTCCACCGTATTGAAAAGCTCGCGCACGTTTCCCGGCCAGGAGTAAGCCTGAAGCCGGCGCATGTCGTCGCGGTCGACGGTTGGCCGGGACAGTCCGAGCAACTGCGATGCCCGGTCGAGAAAGTGCTCGACCAGCTGGGGAATGTCGGTCGAGCGGTCGCGCAGCGCCGGCACCATGACGCGAGAGCCGCCGAAGGCTCCGAGAAGCTCCGCCGACAGCGGAACTTCGTCGGCCCGGTCCTTGGCGACCGAAGCGATCACGCGAACATCGGCTCCGCGATCGCGCGCCCGCAGGGCGTCGGCCAGCTCGTCCTGCGCGCGGACGGACAGGTCGCCGAGCTCGTCGAGAAACACCGTGTCGCCGTCGGCGACCACCTGGGCCCCGAGGGGCGCTCCCTGCCTGCCGAGCACGTCCGCCAGCGACGCGTCGCCCACGGCCGAGCAGCGCAGGGCGATCAGGGGAACGTCGCCGCGGGCGCTGAGCTGATGCAGCGCGCGCGCGATCGAGTTTTTGCCCGTGCCGTGCTCGCCGATGATCAGCGCGTCGGCGTCCGACCCGGCCAGCTCGTTAACGCGGGTCATCATCTCGGCCCACGGCTTGGAGTAGCCGAGCAACGCGGCGTCGACCTGGGAATGCTCGCCCCGCGGCGGGCGTTCGGCCGCGGCGGCCGCATCCGCGTTGACCCGCGCCGACACGACCAGCCGCGAGACGCCGTCGATCTGCACGCACGCAGCCGAGATCTCGGCCGGCAAGAGCCGACCGTTCTTGCTCGCCAGCGTGACCTGGTCGGTAAACCCGTCGCCGCGCTGCATGGCGCCCGTGCAAAAGCGATCGAAGCGGTCGGTAGCCGCACCGGACAAGCGCGACAGCGGAGCCCCGATGAGCTCCCCGGTGCGATACCCGAGCAGGCGCGCGGCGCGGGGGTTCACGTCGACAATGCGGCGCTCGGCGACGTCGATGACGAACATCGAGTCGTTGGCGGCCCGAAACAGGTTCTGAAAGCGGGCGGCGGTTTGCCGGGCCGCGGACAGCTCGCGCTCGAGGTCGACGACTCGCGCGCGAAGCGCGTCGAGCTCGGCCCGGCCGGATTCGGAGCCACCCACACCTGGATTCTCTCACGTTTCGCGGTAGACCCCGCCGCGGCCGTGCTGTCCGATACCGGCAGCTGCCGACCTCTCCCACCACGGGGCGATCACGCGACCCACCTTGGGCGGATCCGCCCGTGCCCGAGAGAGGATCCCGACGAGTTGCGTCGACGCTGGCCCACCGGGGACACGCCGGCAGAGCCGTCTGCGGACGGGGCCGGAGCCCCCCAAAACAGGGGCCTCGTGCCGAGGCTAGCGGACCGGGCCAAGCTCCACGGGCACAGACCGGCGCATCCACATGCCGGTCGTGTCGATGTCGCACGCGTAGGCGAGCACTTCGACCCCCGCATCGCGCGCCTCGCGCAGCGCCCGACCGTAGGCGGGATCGATTTCATCGGCGGGGCGGACGGCTTTGGTGTCGCTGCGGCCGGCGCAAAACAAGAGAACACCGCGATGGCCTTCGGCCACCACCGTGGACAGCTCGCGCAGGTGGCGGGCGCCGCGCTCGGTCACCGAGTCGGGAAACGCGGTGACGCCGCCGCCCACGCCCATGGTCGCGCTCTTGACCTCGACGAAGCATCGCTGCCCCGGTCGCTCGAGCACGAAGTCGACCCGGCTGCGATCGCCAAAGCGGACCTCCCGGCGAACCGTCTCGTACCCGTCGAGCTCCACCACCACGTTGGCGGCCAGCGCCTCGTCGACAACGCGGTTGGCCATGGCGGTGTTGACACACACGACCGCGTCCTCGACTTCCACCAGCTCCCACGTGTACTCGAGCTTGCGCTTGGGGTTGTTCGATCGACTGAGCCAGACTCGGGCATCGTCGGGACGGCAGTGGCGCATCGACCCGGGGTTCGCGCAGTGGGCCACGACGATGCGGCCGTCGTCGAGCCGAACGTCGGCCAGGAAGCGCTTGTAGCGGTCGACCAGTCGACCTTCGATGAGGGGGGCGTACTTCACGGGCCGCAGAGTGCCGAAACGGCGGCCCCGTGGCCAGGGCTCAGGCGCCGCGCGCCCGTGGCGCGGTCGCGCTAGGATGCCGCCGTGCCCTCGGAGTTCCCGTTTTCGTCGCGTCGATCCGCGGTCTACGCCGCCAACGGCATGGTCGCGACGAGCCAGCCCCTGGCCAGCGAAGCCGGCGTGGCCATGCTGCGCGCCGGCGGCAACGCCGTCGACGCCGCGGCCAGCGCGGCCGCCGTGCTAGCCGTGACCGAGCCGTGCAGCTGCGGCCTGGGCGGCGACGCGTTCGCCCTGTGCTTTCGGGCGAAGGATGGCTCGGTCACTGCCCTCAACGGCTCGGGTCGAGCCCCGGCCCGGCTTTCGATCGACGCCGTGCGACGCGACGGCATCGCGGGCGATCACCTGCCCGCGCGCCACGCCCACGCAGTCACGGTGCCGGGGGCGGTCGCCGCCCTCTGCGATCTCGTGGAAGCTCGGGGCAGTTTACCGCTCGCGACGATTCTGGGTCCGGCCATCGAGCTCGCCGAGCGGGGCTTTCCAGTCGCCCCCATCACTGCGTACCACTGGCAACAGGGCGCCGAGTCGCTGGCCGCGGCGCCGGGCGGACACCGACTCCTGCTCGGCGACCGCGCTCCCCGGGCGGGCGAGCTCATTCGCAACCGGGACCAGGCCGACGTGCTGCGCGCGATCGTCGAGGGCGGCAAGCGAGCCTTCTACGAAGGCGACATCGCCGCGCGCATTGCCGACGCGGTGCAGGCCGCGGGCGGCGCACTGTCGACCGATGACATGGCCGGCCACCGGTCGACGTGGGACGCGCCGATCAGCGCCTCGTACCGGGGCGTGCGCCTGTGGGAGTGTCCCCCCAACTCCCAGGGGTTGGCCGCGCTTTTGGCCCTCTCGATCCTCCGCCACTGCGACATCGGGCGCTTTGCCGATCCGCTGGCCCCCGAGCGCCTCCACCTTGTCATCGAGGCCCTGCGGCTTGCCTTCGCCGATAGCCGCTCCTACGTGGCGGACCCGGGGTTTGCGCGAACGCCCCTCGACGAGCTACTCGACGACGACTACGCGGCCCGCCGAGCCCGCGACATCGACGTGAACCGCGCGAACCCGAACGCGGTCGCGGGCTCGCCAACCGGCGGCTCGGACACCGTGTACCTGTCGTGCGCCGACCGCCATGGCGACGCCTGCTCGTTCATCTTCAGCAACTACATGGGCTTTGGCACCGGGATCGTCCCGGCCGGTTGCGGGTTTCCGCTGCAGAATCGCGGCGCCGGGTTCGTGCTTCGCCCGGACCACCCGAACGCCCTGGCGCCCCGCAAGCGCCCCTATCACACGATCATTCCCGCGATGGCAACGCGGGAAAGCGACGGCTCGCTGTTCGCCAGCTTCGGCGTGATGGGCGGTTTCATGCAGCCCCAGGGCCACGTGCAGGTTTTGCTCGGACTCATCGATGGCGGGCTCGATGCCCAGGCCGCCCTCGACGCGCCCCGTGTGTGCCTGGAGGGCGGCGATGCGGCAGGTTCGGTCGCCCTCGAGGAAGGCATCCCGGACAGCGCCGTAAGCGACCTGGCACGCCGCGGCCACGACGTACGCCGGGTCACCGGTCACGACCGGGCGCTCTTCGGCCGGGGCCAGGTCGTGACGTGTGCGAGCGACACCGGCGTCTATGGTGGCGGCAGCGACCCCCGCGCCGACGGACTGGCTATCGGACTGTAGTACGATAGCGGCTGCATGCTGTTCGCCATCGGCGACATTCACGGCTGCGCCGACGAACTGCGCTTGCTGCTCAACAAGCTGCCGCTCACGCCGGACTGCACCGTCGTGTTCATTGGCGACTACGTCGACCGCGGGCCGAAGTCGCGCGAGGTCATCGAGACCGTGCTCGAGCTGCGCGAGCTGTGCAACGTGGTGGCGCTGTCGGGCAACCACGAGGACATGTTTCGCCACTTCCTGGCCGATCCCCTGTCGGCTCGGGCGGCGTCGTTCATCTACAACGGCGGCAGCGCGACACTGGCCTCGTACGCCAACGAGGCCGGTGAGTTCACCATTCCGGAGCATCACGTCGAGTTTCTGCACTCTCTCGAGCTCAAGTACGAGACTGACCACTACCTGTTTGTGCACGCGGGCTTGCCCGAAGTGCCCATCGACAAGATCAACGACCGCAAGCACGGGCGCGAAATGATGTGGACCCGGGGCAAGTTCCTACGCAGCGAATACGACTGGAAAAAGGTCGTCGTGCACGGGCACACCCCCACCAGCCACGTGCAGATTCGCGAAAACCGCATCAACCTCGACACCGGCTGCGTGTTCGGGCGCCGACTGTCCGCCCTGGCCCTGCCCGGCGAACGCATCATCAGCGTGCCGCGGCAAAAGCGCACCCGCCCGGTCTACCTGCGAGACATCAACTCCACTCGCGCCGCCATTCGCTTTCGCGGCACCGCCCCGGTGGCCGTGGCTGCCAACGAGGGCGTGTTTCACTTCGAAACCGTCGACTACAGCGAGCTCGGCATGTACATGCGCGACGTCGAGCGCTCGTCGTTCGTGTTCGAAACCGGCCAGCGGGTTCGCGGCATCATCGGCGACGGCAACACGCCCGGGCTGGACCTCATCGATTTCGACGGCCGCATCGTGCGCCGCAAACAAGACGACCAGGGCATCCACTACGGAGTCCGGCTGCTCACGACCCGCATCCGCGGCGAAACCGGGGAGCTCCCCGAAGAAGTCGCCGACCCCGAGCGCGAAATCGAACCCGCGGCCGAGGGCTAGCGGGGACGAGCGGCCGCCCCGGTGCCGCCCGCGGCGCGCACCACCCCGGGCCTTGCCCCCGGAGGGTGCATGGCTGCTGCCCTCGCCGGGACAGCCCCGGCCCGCCGGCCCGAGCCGCGGTTCGTGGTACACCCCGGGCATGAGCCGCTGGTCGTCGTCGTATTCGCCTTCGCGTCCCGCCCTCGTCGGCCCGGTCGCACTTGTGCTCGCGGTCGCTCTCGCAGCGGTCGGCTGCAAGAAGGACCCGGGGCCCCCCGCGTCGCCGCCGCCGGCGCCGGTTGTCGACGACGGGAGGAACGACGGGACCGACGAGCCGCCGGCGTCGACCGAGCCCGCCGCACAATCGCCGCGCAGCGCGGTGCCCGAGGACTGGAAATACGACCTGTCGAAGCCGCCGGCAACGTCGGACAAGGGCATGGTGGTCACCGACGCGACCGACGCGACCCGCGTGGGCGCTGCGGTTCTGGCCAAAGGTGGCAACGCCGTGGACGCTGCCGTGGCCACCGCGTTCGCTCTCGCGGTCGTGTTTCCCGCCGCCGGCAACCTGGGCGGCGGTGGCTTTCTGGTCTACCAGGGAGCTGACGGCGAACGCGCCGCCCTCGACTTTCGCGAGGCGGCGCCGGCGGGCGCAAGCCGCGACATGTACCTGGATCCCAAAACCGGCGAGCCGACCCGGGCTTCCATCGACGGGCACCTTGCCTCCGGTGTACCTGGCAGCGTTGCCGGACTTTGGGCCGCCCATCAAAAGTACGGAACCGTGCCCTGGAAGGACCTGGTCGCGCCGGCGATTGCCCTGGCGCGGGACGGTTTCGTGGTCGACGCCGCGCTCGCCGAGTCGCTGGCCAGCCCGCGGCGCGAACGCATGAAGAAATACCCGGCCACCGCCAGGCTGCTCTTTCCCGGCGACAAGCCCTGGGCCGAGGGCCAGACCGTGAAGATTCCCGAGCTGGCCGAGACTCTCGAGCGCATTGCCGACAAGGGGCCAGACGGGTTCTACAAGGGCAAGACCGCCAGACTCATCGCCGCCGAGATGAAGCGCGGCAAGGGGCTCATAACCGCGAAGGATCTGGCCAACTACGAAGCCAAGTGGCGCGCCCCGGTGGTGTTCGAGTACCGCGGCCACCAGGTTGTCTCGATGCCGCCGCCTTCGTCGGGCGGGTTGGTGTTGGGTCTCATGGCCAACATCGTCGAGCAAGACGACCTGGCCGCTCTGGGCTGGCACTCGGCACCGTGGGTCCACCTGGTTGCCGAAGCCATGCGCCGGGCCTACGCCCTGCGCAACGCCTACCTCGGTGACCCCGACTTCATCGACATTCCCACCGACAAGTTCCTCGCCGAAGAGCAAGCCGCCTCCTACCGCAAGCTCATCAAGCTCGACCGGGCCACCCGCTCGGAGGAAATCGACATCGGCGTCGGCAGCGACCGCGAGGGCACCCACACCACCCACTTTTCGGTGGTCGACGGCGCCGGCAACGCGGTGGCCCTTACCACCACCCTCAACACCAGCTACGGTAGCGGCGTCACGGTGACCGGCGCGGGCTTTTTGCTCAACAACGAGATGGACGACTTCGCCGCCGCTCCGGGCAAGCCCAACGCCTACGGCCTCGTCCAGGGCGAAGCCAACGCCATCGCCCCGGGCAAGCGCATGCTGTCGTCGATGACGCCGACCGTGGTGAGCGACAGCGACGGCAAGGTCGTCCTCGTGGCCGGCGCTGCCGGCGGCCCGACGATCACAACCGCGACGTTTCAAATCATGCTCGCCGTCATCGACCACGGCATGAACGCCGTCGAGGCCATCGGCGCGCCGCGCATTCACAACCAGCATCTGCCCGACCGCATGCTCTACGAAGACGGTGGATTTGCCGCGCCCGTGGTCGAGCGGCTCAAAGAGCTCGGCCACAACATGACCCCGGCGCCCTGGCCCATGGCCGACGCCGCGGTCATCGTGCGCGACGGCGACACCTGGCAGGGCGGCGCCGAACCCCGCGAAGGCGGCGCCCTGGCCGCCGGCCCGTAGCGTCGCCGTGGCGCTGGCGGTCTACACCCGCGATCGACTCGCACCGAGCGAGAACAGCGCGGTGCGCGGGTTGCTCGACCGCGCCTTCGAGGGCGACTTTGGCGATTGGGATTGGCAGCATGCCCTCGGTGGCATCCACGCCATTGCGGTTGAGGCCGACGTCATCGTCGCGCACGCAGCCCTCGTGCCGCGTGCGCTCACGGTCGGCGACGCGCCGGTCGACGCCGGCTACGTCGAGGCCGTCGCCGTCGAGCCGCAGCGCCAGGGCCAGGGGCTCGGGTCAGCGGTGATGCGCGCGCTCGAACCGGCGATGGACGTGTACCAACTCTGCGCTCTGAGCACCGGCGAGCACGCCTTCTACCGGCGCCTCGGCTGGCGCTCCTGGCGCGGCCCCACCTGGGTGCGCACGCCCGCGGGCCTGGTCCGCACGGCCGACGAAGACGCGGGCATCATGGTCCGCCCGTCGGGCGACGGCGGCGAACTCGACGTCACCGCTGCCCTGACGTGCGAACAACGCGAAGGCGACGACTGGTAGAGCCCTGCGACGCACGCTCCCAACGCCGCGCGGTACGATGGATCGGTGCCGTACCGCGAGCCCGGAAAGCTGGTCGTGCGATCCGAGGGTTCGCGACCGGCCTGCGCGTATTGCGGTGGCGACAACGAGGTGCAACCGTGCCGCGCGTGCGGAGCGCCAGCCTGCCCCGCCCACCGGAGCTTTCGCTCTGGCTACTGCGACGACTGTGACGAGCGCTGGACGGCCATCGTTCGGCATGAGCGTCGGCGCGAGCCGCTCGAGTGGAAACAACGGTCCTGGAGCCACGGGCTCGCGCTCTGGTCTCTGTTGGGTATGTTGGCGATCCTCGTCGTATCGGCCGTGGTTCCAACCAGCCTCGCCCTGATTGCCACAATCGGCATCGTCGTGGGTTGGGCAGGATTCCTGTCCTACCCGGTGCTCACCGGCACCCGGCACCTGCTGCTCGAAGCCTGGCGCGGAAGCGACCGGCGACTCCGCAGGCTCCGTGCGGAGTTCGAGCAAAACGGCGGCGCGAGAGCCCTCCTCGGGCCGGCACAGGGCCCGGAGAAATCTTAGCGGGGCTTTTTGCTTTGGTAGCCGAGGATCTCGGCCATGTGGGCCATGGTTTCGAACGCGGCCGCCGGCCCTCGAGCGTGGCAGTCGCGGCCCCGGCTCCACGGCGGCTCGTCGTGCACGCGCACGACGCACTCGTCGCCGGAGCGCTCGAACTGTACGTAGCTGTCGCCGTCGGCGTAGCGCAGCTTCTTTTTGCGCGGGCCGATGTCCCCGGGCTCGGGCCTCGTTCTCCCCGGCGCAAGCGCTTCCGCAACCACGTCTTGCAAACAGTCGTCGCTGCCCGGGTACTCGGCTGCCAGCGACTCAATGGAAGCGCGGCCATCGTCCCCCAACAAGCACGACAGAGCGGCCAGGCGGCCGATCTCCGGGCACCGGTCGACGTCGGAACGACTGCCGGCAGCGCGCGCGTAGCGCCAGGCGGCGGCCTTTGCCAGCGCGCCCTCACAGCGCTCCGGGGCGTCGAGAACCGCGCGGGCGGCCAGCGCATCGAGCACCCCGGCCCACCGGGCATCGGGCTGGGCCAGACGCTCGACGACTTCGTCCACGGGCATGGTCGCCGCCTCCACCCAGGCCGCCGCCAGGTTGGCGCTGTCGCGAAGCGTCTGCATGAGCTGCACCTTCTTGCTCGAAGACACGTGCGAAAGCTCGAGCAGGGTGAGCAGCGCCTGGCGACCGCGCAAGCCGGCCTTTTGCAGCGCCTGAATGCCGTGCGATCCGTGGTCGCCGGTGACGCCATCGTTGTCGGCCGAGTAGCGAATCTCCGACGCGGTCCAGGCTGCGATGACGTCGCAGAGCTCATCGGGAATTTCGAACCGCCTCGCGCGATCGCACAGATCGTGAGGCGCGTGCCGATGCGGCTTGCCGAACTCGGCAAGAACCTGGCGCACGGTGGTCGGCTCGTGGCTCCATTTTACGTTTTGGCGGGGCGGCAGGTCGGTGTCGCCCAGAGTTTCCATGGTTGAGCGGGCCAGGCGCTCCATGCGCTGGTGGGCCCGATCCATGCTGTGTTTGTGCGTGTACACGTGCGGCCGCGCCCAGTTGCGCGCCTGATTCAGGGCGAGCGCCTGAACCACCCGAAGCCCGGAGAGGATGCGGTTCGCGCACGACCGGTTGCCGAGGATGCGCTCGAGCAGCGCGAGATACTCGTCGGTTGGACCGTCGAGCACCATAAGCCCGCCAAGGACGGCCGCGCGCACGTCGAGGTCGAAGCCAGCGTGCTCGGTTTCGCGGGCGAACAGCTTGCGCAACGCGGCCTCGACTCGCTTTGGCGCGAGGCGAGCGCCCGCCAGCGCGGCCTCGCACAGCTCGCGTTGCTGCAGCTCGAACAGCTCGCTGGGGTAGAACCGCTGCTTTTTCGCCGCGCCCTTGACGACGGCGGCGGCCGGGCCGGCAAAGTCGCTGAGCCCGTGCTCGCCGGCGACCGCGAGCGCCGCGGGCCAGCAACCGCGAAACCCGCCGGTCCGCCCGGTCGCCTCGACAACCGCCAGCACCCGCGACGCCAGCTCCGCGGCGCGCTCGTCGCCGCGCTCGAGACACCACTCGAGAGCTGCGAGCAGGTGGTTTTGCTCGTCGAACATGGTGTCGAGGGTGATGCCCTCGGACGCCCGTCGTTTGGCCAGACGCTCGTCGTTCTTCGCGGCTTCGTCGAGGCGCGCGAACACGCGACGCGCGGCCTGCTCGAGCAGCTCGTCGGCGCGGGGGTGAGCGCTCGCCACCAGGGCCTCGATTGCGTACCGAAGGCGGTCGTCGTTGACCGGCAGCTCGGCAATGCCGCGCTCGAAGGCGCAAATGGCCGGGTCGTCATCAAACCGAGCGAGCATTTGCGTCACCCCGGCGTTGGCCCGCTCGTTGTCGGCGTCGAACTGCAGGCCGCGGCAAAACGCCGCTGCGCACACGATCGAGAACCGGCCGTCCACGGCCTCGTCGTCGTCCGGGTCCCAACCGAAGTGAGCCCGGCCCTCGCGCCCTTCTCGATAGGCCTCGATCTGCTTGCGAAGCTTGCGGTCGGTGGCCGCCAGGTGCTCGAGAGCCTTGTCGTGCAGGTCGACGTCGTCCGGGTGATCGAGGATCAGCTGCCAGGGCTCTTCGCCCGCGCGCAGCTTGGCGTCGACCGCTTCCGGCGGAAGCGCCCCCTCGGGGATCGAAACCAGCCGCGGGGTCTGGCGCAGCTCGTCCGGCGCGTTCTTGGCTACCGACGCTCGCAAGTCCGCCAGCGTCGGCGCGTCGACCCGCCCAAGGGGCGCCGCGTCGTCGAGGACAGCCGCGACGGCGGTGCAAAGGGCCGTCGTGACCTGGGCGCGAATCGCGCCGGCGGCCTCGAGAGCGTCGCGGCACGCGGCATCGTTGCCCAAAAAAAAGTGGGCGAGCACCCAGTAATTGGCCAGCCACGGCCGGTCGGCCACGAGCTCGCGCTCTTCGCGCCACACGGCGAGCGACGGCGCCGAGGTCAGCTTACGGGCCATGTCGAAACCGCGATGACCAAGCGCCAGGGGCATGAGCCAGTCGCATCGCGAATACAGTGACCGGCTGTCGTCGAGTGGGCCCGGCGCGCCGGCCTTGCGGTGTCGAGCGGTGAGCTGCTTGAGTGCATCGCCAACCCACGACGCGCGCCGGTGCCCCGACACGCGCACGCGTTTGCCGAGAAAGCTCGCCACCGACACGGCGAGCAGATCTTCCAACTGGCCGTTTTCGTGGTTGAACCGATACACTCGGCAACGGTCCCACGTCCCCGGCAGCGTCGACAGCCACGCCTGATCGCCGCCACCGTCGGTGGCAATCTCCACCAGGCCGCACAGCATCTGCATGAGTGCCCGATGGCTCGAGGTCACGCTCGCCGGTTCGACCTCCCACTGCCACTCGGGGGCCCGCATGAACCTTGTTACTGTCGAGCTCGCGTCCATCGGGCATCGCCGCCGCGAGCTCGACGCCGTCGGGGGCAAGCGGCCACCCGTAGAGCTTGCGGTGAGCGAACCCGTAGCGCGAGCGCCCCCCCGACGCCTCTTCACCAGTACACGCGACAAAAAAGTCGGCGAGAGGGCGGTCAGCGTCATCCCCAGCTGCTGCGTCTGCCACGACCTGATGATAGCCCCGGGAGCCGCCGCAAAACGTTTCCGCCGAACGAACTCAGCACCAGCACCGACGACGCCGTGACGCCGCGCACGCGGCGCGAGCCCCGACAACCGAAACCAACGACCGAGCCCCAACCCGAAACCGACGACCGAAAGCCGAGACCGACGACCGAACCCGAGACCGACGACCGAACCCGAGACCGCCCACCGAACCAGAGACCGACGACCGAGCACGAGGCCGAAGCCCAGCACGAGCGCGCGTGTACGTATACGAACCCGTCTGGAGGCCGCACGATGACTATCAGGTCGCTCGACAGCGCCCGCGGCCGCGACCACTAACAATACTCTGCCGGCCCACGGGCCGGCTCCGACAGAAATCCCCCCTCCCACCCTGGCGGCCGAGCGCACAAGGCCCGAAAGCCAAGGGGCGGAGACGATGGGGGCTGGTCGCGCGCAGTTCGGACCGCACGCTCGCGACTCGACGCTCGGCACAAACGCCCAGCGCGCTACGCCCACTGGTCGGCGGACCGTATGCCTGAGCACGGCCAGCCCCCATTGCGCAGCCCCGACGCCCAGCGAGTCCTTCTCCTGCACCAGCACGGGCAAGTGCGCGACCGCCCACCGAGACCGACAACCGAGGCCGAGACCGACGCCTTTTGTCTAGGCGGCTAGCTCGGCGGCCAGCACCTCGAGCAGCGCGGTCGGTGCGTCGACGTGCAGCCAGTGACCGGCGCCCGAGATGGTCTGTATGCGAAGTCGCGCGTTGTCGTCGGCCGCCGCGCGCAGGCGCTGTTGCGATTCGGTCGACACGGCCGACGAGGCGCCGGCCCAGACGTGCAAGGCCCGGCCCGACCCGGGCGCGCTGGCGGCGACCTCAAGCAAGTCGAGCCGGTAGTAGCTCTCGAGCAACGCGCGAACCGCGGCTGGCTCGAGGCGCTGCCGGTACCCGCCGTTTGCCGGGACGACGTTCATGCCGAGCCACTGGGCCAGGGGCTTGGGATAACCGAGGTCGACGACGCGACCGACGAACTGCGCCCGAGACTCGTAGTCGCGCGGCAGCGACTCGAGGGCGGTCAATACGCCGACGGTACTGGGCGGCGGGTCGGCGGTGAGTTGCTCCGGATGCGCCGCCGGGTCGGAATCGAGCACGATGGTGCGTTCCAGCCCCCGGCCCTCCCGCCGCGACGCCAGGGCCAGCGCGACCTTGCCACCGAAGGAATGGCCGCACACGCCGGCCACGCGCTTGTCTTCGCCGGCGAGGGCGTCGATAAGCGCATCCAGGTCGGCGGCGGCGGCGGCCACGCTGTGCGGCGCCGGCGCCGCTTGGGAATCGCCGTGCATGCGCAGGTCGACGAGGGCACACCCCCAGTCGGGGCAGCGCTCGACGAGCTTGCGGGCGACGCTGCGCCAGTTGGCTCCGCTGCCGAAGATGCCGTGCAGCACCAGCAGCCAGCGCTGCGGCGCCTCACCGGCGACCGCCTGCCAGGCCGGAACGAAGGGGGCCGAAGCGGTCACGCGTCGACGTCCGCGGAAGCCGACGCAAGCGGTCGCTGGTTGATCTGCGCCGCGGCCACCGCCGCGCCAAAGCCGTTGTCGATGTTGACGACCGTCACCCCGGCAGAACACGACGACAGCATGGTCAGCATGGCCGCGTAGCCCCCCAGGCTGACCCCGTAACCGACGCTGGTCGGCACCGCGATGACAGGCCGGGACACCAGCCCCGCCACCACCGTCGGCAGGGCGCCCTCCATCCCCGCCACCACGATGAGCGCGTTGGCGGCCTGCAGGCGCTCGACCTTGCCGAGAACTCGTTGCAGCCCGGCGACGCCGATGTCGGTCATGCGGTCGATGCGATGTCCAAGGAACTCCAGGGTGACCGCGGCCTCGGCCGCCACCGGCTCGTCGCTGGTGCCCGCCGATACGACGGCGATGGTGCCAACGCCGCGCTGAACCGGGTCGGTCGGGTCGATGACGAGGCACTTCGCCATCTCCTCGTAGCGAACCCGCGACAGCCGACCGGTCACCAGCGCCGCCTTGGCGGCATCGACCCCGGTCGCCAACGCGCCCGCGCCGTCGGTATCGAGCCGGTCCATGATCTCGGCGATCTGCTCGCCGGTCTTGCTGTAGCCGTACACCACCTCGGGAATGCCGGTGCGTAACGTTCGGTGGTGGTCGAGCGTGGCGAGCTCGTCCACGCCCTCGAACGGCAGGTTGCGCAGACGCTCGAGGGCCGCGTCGGTGCCGGTCGTACCGGCCGCGACCTCGTCGAGCAATTGCTTCAGCTTCGCGGGATTCACCGCTCGGCTGTATAGCACGCGCGGTCCGGAAGCTCCGCCCACGTCCCCGAATGTGGTCTAGCTAAGGTCTTCGAGCTCGAGGATCGGGTCGCCGGCGTTGAGGTCCGACTCGTCGGCGGGCACGATGGCCTTGACGCGCGCTTTGGCGGGCAGGCCGTCGCCGCCGTAGGTGACGCGGTTGAAGGTCTTCATGATCTCGAGCAGGCACACGGGCTTGCCGGTTTCGATGGTGCCGCCGACTTCGACGAATGCCGGCGCGTCCGGGCCGGGTCGCGAATAAAAGCGTCCCGAGGTCGGGGCGCGAAAGACCAGGCCGTCGGTGCCGGGTCCCGCGGCGGCCGCCGCTACGGCCTCGGCAGCCGCGGCGCCTCCGGCCTCGGGGTCGAGCACGAACAAGACCTGGCCGTGCTCCACCGGACGCTGGGAGAACTCGGATCCGCGCTGGTCCTCGCTCGCCTCGACGGCCCCGAAGGCCGTGGCCGGCGCGACGATTCGGTGACGACGACCGAGCACGTCGATCTCGCCGACGATGTCACCGGGCTGCACGATCGAGCGCAGGGCCGGCGTGCCGCGCAGACGGCCGACCACCGGGCTAAGAATCTCCACCTTGCCGTCGGCCCGCGTCGCCGCTGCCGCGGTGAGCACCGAGACATGTCGCCGGCCATCGCGCGCGCTCATCGAACGCCTCCCACCAGCTCGTCGAGGTCGTGCATGCTCCAGATGCGCGGGTTCTTGATGCGACGGCTGCCGGTGTTCTGGTACGCCATCTCGACCAGGGTGCTCAACCAGTCGCGCAGCTTTTCGACCTCGACGATCTCGTCGGTGTCCATCTGGCTGGCCGCCTTGTACGGATCCATGTCCGCTTCGATGCGCTCGCGGGTCGCCTTCATGCCGGCCTCGATTTCCGCGCGCTCGGTCGGGTCTTCCGTCACGATCTCGAAGTTGTCGTCGAGCTTGCTGTTGTAGGTGGCGATGGCCAGGGTGTTGCCCTCCATCACCGCCAGGCGCGACACCGTCGTCGAAAGCTGGACCACCGGGTCGTAGGGCAAGCCCGCCATGGCGTAGTAGCCGGCGCCGGACGCCTTGCGAAGCAGCACCGTAAACATCGGCACCGTGTTGGTGCTGTTGGTGTAGATGAGGTTCGATCCGTAGGCCAGCAGTCCGTTTTGCTCGGCCTCGGCGCCAATGTCGAAACCCGAGATGTCCTGCAGCCAGATGAGCGGAATGCCGTCGTCGTTGCACGCCCGAGAAAAGGCGCTGATCTTGGCGATGCCGCCCCGGTAGAGAATGCCGGCCGGGCGCTGGCGCTCCGGGTGATCCGGGTCGCCGACGATGCCCTGGCGATTGATGACGAAGCCGGCGTACAGGCCGCCCAGACGGCCCACTCCGCAAATCATCTCCTCGCCAATCTCGGGCATCACCTCCCAAAACAGGCTCTGGTCGCACAGCCGCGCCAGTACCTGCTCGGCCTCGTACACCTCGCGGTGGTCGCGCGGCAAAATGCCGCGCAGCTCCCGGGGCGCGAAGCGCGGCTCGACCGGCCCCGCGTCGCCCCGGTAAAACGGCGCCGCCGAACTCGGCAGGCGCGACACCTCCCCGCGAATGCAGTCGATGGCGACCTCGTCGTCGGGCACGCGCACGTCGGCGCAGCCCGACTTGTGCACGTGCACTTCGGGACCGCCGATGCCCAGAGAGGTCATCTTCTGGCTCTTGGCGCCCTTGATGAGGGCGGCGCCGGCGATGACCATGTAGGCCTGCTCGGTCATGTAGACCCGGTCGCTGATGATGGGCATGTAGCCGCCACCCGCGATGCAGTCGCCGAAAACGCCGGCGATCTGCGGCACGCCTTCGGCCGACAGCAGGCTGTTCATCTTAAAGATGTGTCCGGCACCCCGGGCACCCGAGAAGCTCTTGCTCTGCTCGGGCAAAAACAGGCCGCTGCAGTCGACCAGGTAAATCGTGGGCACGCGCAAGCGCAGAGCCATGGTCTGAGCGCGCTGGATCTTTTCCGGCGTGCGCGGCCACCACGATCCCGAGGCCACGGTGTTGTCGTTGGCGATGACCATGCACCACCGACCTTCGACCTTGACGAAGGCCGTGACCACGCCGGCCACGGGTGAGCTCAGCTTGCCGAACTTGACCCCGTAGTTGACGAACGAGCCGACTTCGTAAATCGGCGAGTCATCGTCCTTGAGCCGCTCGACCCGTTCGCGCGCCGTGAGCTTGCCCTTGGCGTGGACCCGGTCGACGTACTTTTGCCCCCAGCCCGCCTGGACCTCGTCGAGGCGCTCGCGCAGGGTTTCCTCGAGCGCGCCGATGCGCTCTTGTCCCGCGTGGAACGTGGTGTCGTCGACCACCTCGGGCCGCGGCTTGCCGATCGGTGTGAGCCGGACATGCGCCATCTCGTCTTTACTCCTTTGCCGCGCCGGACGCGGGCCACCCCGGGATGGCCCGGGTGTCGTACTCGTTGGTCGCGAACGCGTCGGAGCCCAGGATGGCCACGTGCATGGGCACCGTGGTGGGCACGCCTTCGCATGTGAGCTCGCCGAGCGCCTCGATCATGGTGCGCCGAGCCGCGTCGCGATCGTCGCCGAAGGCAACGACCTTGCAAATCAAGCTGTCGTAGAAGGGCGGCACTTCGTAGCCGCTATCGACGTGGGTATCGACGCGCACCGCGCCGCCGCGCTCGGCCGGGCTCTTCCACGTCGAGATCACACCGGGCCCGGGCCGGAAGTTGTCGCTCGGGTCCTCGGCGTTGATGCGGCACTCGATGGCGTGGCCGCGAAGCTCGATGTCGTCCTGCGAAAGCGACAGCGGATGCCCCGCCGCGACCTTGATCTGCTCGGCCACCAGGTCGATGCCCGTGCGCATTTCGCTCACGCAGTGCTCGACCTGCAGCCGGGTATTCATCTCCATGAAGCGCAGGGTGTCGCCGTCGAGCAAAAACTCCATGGTGCCCGCGCCGACGTAGCCGATGGCCGATGTCGCGCCAACGGCCGCGTCCAGGGTGCGCTGGCGCTCGGCTGCGTCCAGGGTGGGCGCCGGCGACTCCTCGATGAGTTTTTGGTGGTTGCGCTGCACCGTGCAGTCACGCTCGCCCAGGTGCACGCAGTTGCGATACTTGTCGGCGAGCAGCTGAATCTCGACGTGACGGCCGCCCTCGATGAGCTTCTCCATGTAAAGGCGCGGATCACCAAACGCCGCCCGGGCCTCGTTTTGCGCGTCCTCGTAGGCGCTTGCGACCTCGTCTCGGGCGCGAGCCACGCGCATGCCGCGGCCGCCGCCGCCGCTCTCGGCCTTGAGCAGAACCGGGTAGCCGACCTGGTCGGCGACGGATACCGCCTCGTCCACGTCAGCCAGGACGCCGTCGCTGCCCGGAATCACCGACAGACCCGCGGCCTTCATCGCCTGCTTGGCCGGCGTTTTTTTGCCCATCAGGTGCATCACGTGAGCCGGAGGGCCAATGAAGGTCACGCCGTGCTGCTCGCACAGGCTCACGAACAGCGGGTTCTCGGCGAGAAAGCCCCACCCCGGGTGCAGCGCGGTACAGCCGCTTTGCACGGCGGCCTGAACCACGCGCTCCACGTCGAGATAGCTGTGGGTCGCCCGGCCCGGGCCGAGCACGACAATCTCGCGGTCGCGGGTGTACGGGGCCTCGCGATCGGCCTCGGACACCCCGAAAACCGGGACGATACCCATCGAGTCGCAAGTCCGCGCAATGCGGGCAGCCACCTCGCCGCGATTGGCGACGAACAAGCGGTGGAAAGTCTTCGGCGCCATGACGGGCGCACGCTAGCACAAGCCGGGATCGCCCCGGACGGATCGCGAGGCGGAATTCGCCTGCAACGCCGCTGACGCCCTGCGGCATTGGGCGATTTTTCGTGGGCCGTCTGGAGTACCGTAGGCCGATGGAGCTGGCCGCGTTTCACCCGGTCGTGCGGACCTGGTTCGAAGGCAAGTTCGGCACGCCCACCGAGCCCCAAAGGCGGGGCTGGCCCGCCATCGCGGCGGGCAAAGACACCCTCATCGCGGCGCCCACCGGCTCCGGCAAGACCCTCGCCGCGTTCTTGTCGTGCATCGATCGACTCGTTCGTCGCGGCCTGGAAAAACCGGCCCAGCTGCCGCTTTTGCCCGAGCTATCTGGCGGCGACGGTCAGGCGTCGCCGGGCGGGCTCACCGACCAGATCGAGATCGTCTACGTCTCGCCGCTGCGGGCCCTGGGCAACGACGTCGAGCGCAACCTGCGCACGCCCCTGGCCGAGATTCGCGAGGTCGCCCGCACCATGGGCTACGAGCTGCCCGACATTCGGGTCGCCGTGCGCAGCGGCGACACGCCGGCCACCGAGAGGGCGCGCATGCTGCGCCGGCCGCCGCACATTCTCATCACCACCCCCGAGTCGCTGTACATCCTGCTCACGGCGGACAAGAGCCGGGCGGCCCTGGCCCACGCGCGCACGGTCATCGTCGACGAGATTCACGCGGTGGCGGCGAGCAAGCGAGGCTCGCACCTGGCCCTGTCCCTCGAGCGGCTCGAGCGGCTGGTCGTGGGCAGCGACGCCGAGCCCACCGGCCGACCGCGACCGGTTCGGGTCGGCCTGTCGGCGACGCAAAAGCCCATCGAGCTCGTCGGCCAGCTGCTCGTCGGATCCCACCGCCCACCGCCCGCGATCATCGACGGCGGCCACGCTCGCGAGCTCGACGTCGCCATCGAGCTACCGCCCGGCGAAGAGCTGTGCGCCGTGGCCTCGACCGAGCAGTCCCAGGCGGTCTACGACCGGGTTGCCGAGCTGATCAACGAGCACGACACCACCCTGGTGTTCGTCAACACGCGAAAGCTCGTCGAGCGGGTCGCCCACGCCCTGACGGAACGCCTGGGCGAAGAGCAGGTCGTCGCCCACCACGGCAGCATGGCGCGCCGGCGCCGGTTCGATGCCGAACAGAAGCTCAAGCACGGCCAGGTCAAGGTTGCCGTCGCGACCGCCTCCCTCGAGCTCGGCATCGACGTCGGCGTGGTCGACCTGGTGGTGCAGATCGGCTCGCCCCGATCGATCGCGACGTTCTTGCAGCGCGTAGGCCGGTCGGGCCACTCCCTGGGCGCCACGCCCAAAGGCCGGCTGTTCGCCATGACCCGCGATCAGCTCGTCGAGTGCGTTGCTCTGGTGCGCGCCATGCGCGCCGGCGAGCTCGACCGCCTCGAGCTGCGGCCGAGGCCCCTCGACATTCTCGCCCAGCAAATCGTCGCGTCGAGCGCGTGCGAAGACTGGAGCGAAGACGAGCTGTTCTCCTTCGCGCGCAGCGCCCTGCCCTACCGAGATCTCACGCGCGACGAATTCGACCAGGTGCTGGCCATGCTCGGCGAGGGCGTCACCCTGCGCAAGGGCCGCAGCTCGGCGCACCTGCACCGCGACCGCATCAACGGGCGTCTGCGCGCCCGGCGCGGCGCCCGGCTCGCGTCGATCACCAGCGGCGGAGCCATTCCCGATGCGGCCCTGTACCAGGTCATCGCGTACCCGGACGAAACCCGCGTCGGCACCCTCGACGAAGACTTCGCCATCGAGAGTATGCCGGGCGATATCTTCGCGCTGGGCAACACCAGCTGGCGGGTGCGGCGCGTGAGTCAGGGCAAGGTGCTGGTCGAAGACGCCAAGGGCCTGCCGCCGAACATTCCCTTTTGGTTCGGCGAGGCTCCGGCGCGCACGGCGGAACTATCGGCCGAGGTCTCGGCGGTGCGCGACTGGGTCGATCGACAGATCGTTGCCGGCACCGGCGCCGACGAGCTGGCGCGAGAGCTCGGGGCAAGCGCCAGCCTGGGACCGTCCGGGGCCGAGCAGGTGGTGGCGTACCTGAGCGCCGGGAGAACCTCGCTGGGCGGCTCCATGCCCACCACCCGACGGCTGGTGGCCGAACGCTTCTTCGACGACGGCGGCGGCATGCAGCTGGTGATTCACGCACCGCTGGGAGCCCGCATCAACAAGGCCTGGGGCCTGGCCCTGCGCAAGAAGTTCTGCGCCACCTTCGACTTCGAGCTTCAGGCGGCCGCCACCGACGACGGCCTGGTTCTGTCGCTGGGGCCGATGCACAGCTTTCCGCTGATTTCGGTGTTCGACTACCTGCGACCGGAGACTCTGCAAAAAACCCTTGTCCAGGCTCTTCTGACGTCGCCGATCTTTCCGACGCGCTGGCGCTGGAACGCCACCCGGTCCCTGTCGGTGCTGCGCTTTTCCGGCGGCAAGAAAGTCCCGCCGTTTCTGCTGCGCATGCGATCGGACGATCTGCTCGCCGCGGTGTTTCCCGAGGCCCAAGCGTGCCAGGAGAACATCGTTGGCCCGCGCGAGCTGCCCGACCACCCGCTCGTCGACGAGACCGTGCGCGATTGCACCACCGAGTTCATGGATGTCGACGGGCTCGCCGACGTGTTGCGCGACATCGCCGCCGGACGCGTCGAAATCGTCGCGCGCGACACCGCGGAGCCGTCGCCCCTGTGCCACGAGCTGCTCAACGCCAATCCGTACGCGTTCCTGGACGACGCGCCGCTGGAAGAACGGCGAACGCGCGCGGTGAGCATGCGGCGCAGCCTGCCCGCCGACCAGAGCGAGCTGGGCGTGCTCGACGAGGCGGCCATCGACGCGGTCGCCGAACAGGCGGCGCCCACGGTGCGATCGGCCGACGAGCTGCACGACGCGCTGCTGTCGCTGGTGTGGACACGCCCCCTCGGGCGGCGCGATCGCGAGTGGGCGGCCTGGTTCGACGAGCTCGTCGCGGCGCGGCGGGCCGTGGTCGCCCGCTGGGACGGCGTAGAGGCCTGGGTCGCGGCGGAGAAGGTCCCGCTGGTGCGCGCGGCGGTCGGTGCGGCCGTGGCGTTCGAGCCCGAACCGCCAGCGCTGCCCGATGATCTGATCGACGCGGCGTCGAACGACGGCGCGCGAGCTCTGGTCGCCTGCGTTCGCGGGCACCTGGAAAGCCGCGGCCCGGTGACGGCGGGTGTTCTCGCCTCGGAGCTGGGCGTCGAGCGCGGCAACATCGACGCCGCGTTTTGCGCCCTCGAGAACGAAGGCCAGATTCTGCGCGGGCATTTCAGCCAAAAGCTGGCCCAGCGCGGGCCCGCGAGCAACGCGGCGGAGCCCGACACGCAGTGGTGCGACCGGCGCATCCTCGCCCGCATTCACCGGCTGACCCTCGGTCGGCTGCGGCGCGAGATCGAACCGGTCACGCCGGCCGACTTCATGCGCTTTTTGTTCGACTGGCACGGCGTTGGCGACGGCAAGCGGCTGCACGGCCAGCAGGCCGTCGATCGGATCGTCGAGCAGCTGCAGGGCTTTGAGGCAGCGGCCGGAGCGTGGGAGCGCGAGCTACTGCCGGCGCGGGTCGAGGACTACCAGGCGGCGTGGCTCGATCAGCTGTGCTGGAGCGGCGATGTCGTATGGGGCCGGCTTTCGCCGAAGAAGGTCGTCGCGCGAGACGAAGGCGCGGCGCGGCGGCCGGCGCCGACGCGCAGCGCACCCATTTCGCTGGCGCTTCGCGACGACACCCCGTGGCTTCGACGAGCACCGCTCATCGACCGAGACCGAGACCGAGACCGAGACCGAGACCGAGACCGGGACCGGGACCGAGACCGAGACCGAGACCGAGACCGAGAGCTGGTCGAACGGGTCGCCGAACTGCTCGCCCGGCGCGGCGCGACGTTCGCGGGGGAGCTTGCGTCGGCGACCGGCGCGAAACCGGGCGCGATCGAACGCGCGCTGTGGGAACTGGTCGCCAGCGGCCGGGCAACCGCCGACGGATTCGCGTGCCTGCGCGCGCTTCTCGACAAAGAGAACCCCCGCAAGCCGGCCGGTCGAGCTCGCGCAAGGCGCGGCCGCTGGCGCTCCGACGACGCGGTCCGCCGCCTGGACCCGGTGCCCTTCGCCGGGCGCTGGTCGCTGCTGGAGGGCGCCGACTTCGCCGGCGACGAGCTCGCCGACGGCAACCGCGATGACGATGTCGCCGAGGCCTGCGCCCGCCAGCTTCTCGCCCGCTACGGCGTCGTGTTTCGCGACCTGCTGGCCCGCGAAACCTGTGTGCCGCCCTGGCGCGAGCTCCTGGTCGCGCTTCGCCGGCTGGAGGGGCGCGGCGAAATCCGCGGCGGTCGCTTCGTCTCGGGCATGACCGGCGAACAGTACGCACTGCCCGAGGCCGTCGATGCTCTGCGCGCCGTGCGCCGACGCAATGGTGCGCAGCCGGAGCTGGTGCGAGTGGCCGCCACCGACCCGCTCAACCTGGTCGGCATCACCAGCCCGGGCCCGCGAGTGCCGGCGGTGCTGGGCAACGCAGTGCTGTATTGCGACGGCGTGCCGGTCGCCTCGCGCGAGGCTGGCGCGCTCGTCGAGCGGGCCGCCGCGCCCGCCCACGTACGCCTCGACAGCTCGCTGCGCGTGTACGTCCAGCCCGAAACCGCCCTCGTGCACTAGGGGGTGACCCCTAGCGTCAGATCCGCGGTGGCCAGCCGCTACGCTTGCCCCATGATTCGCGACGATTACATCACGCGGCTCATCCAGCAGGTCGCGCGGGCCATCGCCCGAATGCTCGGCAAGGCGGAGCAAGGCGATCTTCAGGGTGCCCTGGACGAGGCCAGCGACGCCTACGACCTCCTTGGACTTCCCCCGGACCTGGCCATTCGCGCCGACGCCGCGTCCCTGGCCGAGATCCTGTCGCCGGACAAGCTTCGCCTGCTATCGCAGGTACTCTGGCAAGAGGGCACGCTGCTCGCGGGCTCGGGGGATCCGGTCAACGGCCTCGACCGCCGGCGACGAGCCATCGAAGCGCGTCTCGAAGCGCAGCGACGCGACCCGGTTGACGACGACGCCAGCGCCCTGCAGGAGATGTTTCGCCACGTGCCGACCAACCTGCTTTCGGCCCGCTACCGAGAGGCGCCGTAGCCCCCGGGCCGCCTACCGATTCATCGCGTCGACACGCTGCTTGGCCACGGCCAACGGCGGCACGTTCCAGCGGGCCCGCTCGTCGTCGGAGACCGACGGGTCCACCGTCCACAGCTGCCATACGCCGTTTACCTTCTTGAACTGGGTCCCGTACTTTTGCGGCTTTCCCTGGCTCATGAGGTAGCGGTCTTCGGCCGCCGCCGCCAGCCACCTGGCGTCGCCGTTGTCCGGGTCGAGCTCGGCCGCCTTGACCGCGAGCTCGTGGGCCTTCTGGTAGTCGGCCGGTGCCTCGCTGTGCTGAAAGACCATGGCCGCGTGGTAGTAGTCCGCCGAGGTTCGCACGCCGCCTGCGGCGAGAATCTCGCGAATCCGCGCCCGGCGGCGCTCGTCTCGCGGCGTCACCTTCGACCAGTCGATCGAGTCGTACGGCCCTTGCCGATCGGCCTGGTCGGCGCGAAAGATTCGGATCAGCTCGGCGTTGTTGTTGGCAACAAACTCGTCCTCGTTGGTGCGCACGCCGGCGAGCACGCCCTGCCACCGCGGGTCGGTGTGCAGCGTCTTCAGGTCTCCGTCGACCTTGACGTTCTGCATATCGCGCAGACCTGACGAGATAGCGGCATCAAGGGCTGCAAACGCCGAGTCCGCGTCGCCGGCAAGCGCCGAGCAGCAGGCCGCGTTGTAGTGGTCCGACGCCGCCTGACGCCCCGCCGCCCCCCCCGCCGCCTCGGCGAACAGGCCGGCACAGGTCGTGTAGTCCCGCGTCTGGTACGCGGCGTTGGCGCGGTCGCGGGCGCTGGCCGGATCGCTCGCTCCGTTGTCCGCGACCGGTTCCGCGGAGCGCAGCGGCAGCGAGGCGGTCGCGCGGTCGAGATAGAAGCGACCATCCCACTTGCCGCCTTCGAGACTGGCCAGCTCGACGAAATGCCGCGAGCCCTCGCTCGGGCGCCCCGGCAGCTCCCTGGGCCCGCACTCGGGCGTGCACACCCAGGCCGAACCACCGCGAAACGCCACGTTGAGTGAAATCAGCCCGGGAACCGCGGCTCTGACGTGCCAGGCCATCCAGCGGTCGGTGTCGACCTGGGCATGCAGGTTGCCGGTCAGAATCAGCGCCACTCGATTCGGATCGGGCTCGGCCGCGAGCGCGCGGACGATGTTGGCCGCCATGGCCCGGTCGCGCGCGTTTTCTTCGTCCGATGCCCCGGGGCCGTCGAAACCGAACACATCGACGATCTTGCCGCGAAGCCGCAGCTCGCGCAGGTCGTCGAGCAAGAGCAACATGGCCTCGCTGGCGCGTCCGTCCTGTGCGGCCCAGAATTTGTCGGTCAACAGCAGCTCGCGGTCGACGCGCGTGCCGTCCGACGCGATGTACCGACGAAGCGCCGGGGTGAGGTCGGACGCAACCTCGAGCCCCACGATGACCGAGGTCCGCTGGGCGGCGTCGCACGCCAGCGTGCCGACGAACTTCGGTACCTCCTGGGTACCGTGAATCTCGCCGATGACCACGGTAGAGCCAAGCTCTACGAGGGGCTCCGCGCCGGTCGGCAGGGGCGGACACGGCGCCAGCGGAGCGGCGCCAAGCCGCGCCGCGTCGCCGTGCTGCAGCGGCGCCGGCCCACAAGCCGAGGCCAGAAGTACCGCGCCGGCAACAAGCCAGCGAGACAACGCAAAGGGGGGCGTCATTGCCCCACCAGGGTATTCCAACGGACCGCTCGGGCCCACAAAGAGTCGCCCGCGGGCGCGCGATTCGCCCAAACCGAGTCAACCATCGTTCGCCGTAACGGCAATCGCGCTCGCATTGGGTGAAGCCGACGACGGCGCCGCTACAAATCGAGCTCGACGTCACCCACCGGGCGCGCCACGCACAGCTCGATCTTGTCCCGGGTTCGTCGCGTCTCGAGCGACGTGCGCCCGCTGAGCTTGCGCGTAACGCAGGTCTTGCACGCGCCCTTGCGGCATCCGCTCTGAACGTTTACGCCGGCCTGCTCGAGGGTCTCGAGCAGGCTGCGGTCGCTCGGCGCGGTGATCGTTCGCCCTGTCTTGGCCAGGGTGACCGTGTGCTCGACCACCGGCTCCGGCGCCGGCGGCGTGACCGTCAGATGCCGGCGGCCTCGCTTGATCCGCAGCTCGTCGACCAGGCGCTCGAACAAACGCCGGCGCTTTTCGCGCACCCCGGTCGTGCGAATGGGCAGCGAGTACAGGAGCACCGACTTCCAGAGGCCGGCGATGGCCTTGGGCCACGGCTGGCTGTTGTACGGGATACCGTACTTTTCGCAGGTGGCCTGCACGTCTTCCGACACCTTGCGCAGCCGGCTCATGGGCAGGTCGGGGAACAGGTGGTGCTCGGTGTGAATGTTGACGCCGAGGGTGTACAGGTCTTCGTGCTCGGGGGTCGTGGTGAAGTTTGTCGTCCCGAGGATCTGCCGCAGGTACATCACCTCCACCGGCTCGTTCGGGTCCTCGTCGAAGTCGAGCAGGTTCTCGGCGTGGTGCTCGACGCCGAGCATGTACGTGATGTACGTGTTTGACAGCAGCTTGGCGGCCCAGTTGGCCGCCGCGACCAGCGGCGCACGCGGACCGGCGCGCAGGGGTTCACGCACGTAGTTTCGCCACCACTGGGCACCGACTTTTCGCGCCGGCTTCTCCAGGGTCTGGCGAGACAGAATCGGGCGGCCTTCGTAGCGCGCCCGCGCCATGGCGAGAAAGCCGGGAAAGTACCCGGTGAGATACAGCGGCAGGGTCGCGAGCAGCAGCGGCTGAATGAGGTTGACGACCCGCCATGGCTGCTTGCCCGAGACCCTCAGGATCAGAAAGCCGTAGTCGTCGTCTTTGCCGGCCTGGTTGGTGAACGGGTGGTGGACTTCGTTGTGGTCAACCGACCAGTCGGCACCGACGACCATGGTCTGCCACTCGTAGCTGGCAGAGTCGACGCGCGAGCCGGGCAGGTCGTCGTAGGCCCGGTGGCTCACCGCGTGACCGTTAGTGATCTCCATGATGTAGTGGCTGGCCAAAAGCCAGATGCCCCGGGCGATGTCGCGCGGGTCGCGCGACTCGGCGATGAGCCGTCGGCCCCGAGCCTCGCAGTAGCGCGACAGCTTCACCAGACGGTTCATGCTGTGGGCATCGGACTCGTCGAGGGCCGCAACCTCTCGCTCGTAAATCGCCGTGATTTCCTCGGCAAAGAGCTCGAGGGTGGCGCGCGACCGAGGGTCGCCGCGCAGAGCGTTCTCCATGCGGGCTTCCTCGGGGGAAAAAGCGGGCTCGGACTGTGCGGGGCGGTGGGGGGCTACCATGTCAAACTTCCTCGCGGGCAAGGTCGAGCACCGTACCGGCGGTGCCGACGAACATTTCGACGAGCTGCTCTTTGTCGAACCCGCCGTGGTCGGCCCAGTGCAGGGTCGCGGTCTCGACAAAGCCGATCCATCCGTAGATGGCGGTGCGCAGCTTGGCGCTGGGCTCTGCGACGCCCAGCTCTTCGATGATGCGTTCGACCTCGAGAAGTCGAACGCGTTCGGCAATGGCGCGAACCTCGTCGTCACCGTCCATCGCGCCGCGCAGCAGCCGATACACGGCGGGGCTGTCCTCGACGAAGTCGACGAACGCCCCGACCGCTACGCGCAAATTCATGTCCAGCGGCAGCCGCGGATTGGGCACCGTGAGGGCGGCGACCCGGTCGGCGATCTGCTGAACAACGGCGACGTAGTAGGCGCGCTTGCTGCCGAAGTAGTGAAACAACAGGGCCTTGCTCGCCCCGGCCTGGCGCGCCAATTCACTGGCGGACAGATCCCAAACCCCGCGGTCCGAGAACAATCGGATGCCGGCTTCGAGAAGCTCGGTCCTGCGCTCGGCATTGGACAAACGCCGGCGCGCCGCGGTCGGGGTTGCTGCCACGAAAATGAGAATGCCCGCATTTTGACCCTTGGTCAACAAGAAGTTTATTCGGTCAATAAAACTGACCGAAGGTCATAAACGAGTTGTAACTGGCTAGAAAAAGACGAGGTTTGGAGCCTTCGTCGGGCCGCCTCTTCAAGAAGGCTGCGCGCACCCGCGCCCAGCGGCCGGGATCACGGCAGCCCCCGGGGCTCCTCGAGGCGGTTGTCGGCCGCTTCGCAGTGCGCGGCCCCTACCGGCAGCGGGCCGAGCGGCCGGGCGTAGCGGCCCCGCACGCAGTGTCTTTTGCCGGGCGCTTTGCCCCCCGGCCGCCAGCAGCGCATCGCCGACCCGCTCCCCGGTCGGGCGCCCGCGGCGGCGACGGTTTCAACGAGGACCGATCTGCCTAGCGGCAGACCTGTCCGGGTCCATCGGAAATCGTGGTGCAGATCTGGCCTTTCGGGCAGTCCGGTGCGCCCTTGCAGCGCATCTCGCACGACGCGAACTTCGGGCCGGCCGGCCCGGCGATGCCGTAGTACTCAATGCACTCGAGCCCCTGGGCGCAGGCTTTGTCGCCGACGCACGACTGGCCCTGGGCCACGCCCTTCGGAGCACCGGCCCCCAGCGCGGCGCTCTTGGCGTCGCCGCGGTCGTCCGCCGCGCCCTTTGCGTCCGCCGCGCCCTTCGCGCCCGCCGCGCCATCGTCTTGCGCGTCGTTCGGTCGAACGACAGCTGTGTCGGGCGCAACGACCGCCGTGTCCCCCGCGATGGCAGCGTCACCCGCGGCCGCCGCGGTGTCGCCGCCCTTCGCTTCGGTACCAGCCCCCTCGCCAGCCGGCGTGGTGTCGACGTCGGTCTCCCCCGCCGGCACCGCCTCGACCGGCGGCGCCGTCGACACGGGCTCGGGTTGCTTGTCGGCCTTGTTGCAGGCAAACAGGGTCACGACCAAAGCGAGCGCGGCAAGTCGGCGATGCACGCGCCGACGGTACCACCGGTCGCGGTCGAGCGCGTACACTGCCCGACAATGAGCCGTCGCGCCGTGATCATTGGGGCCTTCGTGGCCCTCAACGTCGCGCTGCCGCTGTCGTACTACACCTGCGAAGACGACCCGTACGACGAGCGGTTTGCCTGGCGCATGTTTTCGAGTACCCGCATGGCGCGCTGCCAGGTGGCGTTCGCGTCCGCGGGCCGCGCCGTGCCGCTCAATCGGGTGTTTCACGTCGCGTGGATCAAGACGGCCAGGCGCGGACGGCAAAACGTCGTGGAGGCCATGGGCCAACACCTCTGCGAACACCCGGACTACGGCGCCCCCGTGACCCTGACGATGTCGTGCGAGGGCGTCGACGGCAGCGTCGACGAAATCTGGAACGGCACCGAGGACCTCTGCCAGTGAGTCGCCGCAAAGGCAAACGCCGCGCCCACCCCGCAGAGTCGGTTTCGGACTCGGGCACGGGATCGGTTTCGGATTCGCACGCGGGATCGGTCTCGGATTCGGGTTCGGGCTCGGATTCGGAGTCGCACGCTGGATCGGTCTCGGACTCGGGCTCGGGCTCGAACTCGGACTCGAACTCGAACTCGGGAATCGCTCTTCGGATCCGCCGCTACTTTGCCGCGGCCCGTCTCCCCGCCGCGCAGCTCAACGCGTTTCGCCTCACGTTCTTCACCCTGTTCGCGGTCGACTCGTTTACGCAACTCGAGCACGCGCCCCGCTATGGCGCCGGCGGCTTTAACGTCTCTCATTTCCCCTGGCTCGACGGCATTCTCCCCACGCCTACCGCCGGCTTCGCGACGATCTCGTTCTTGCTGCAGGCCTATCTCTCGGCCCGGGTTGCATTCGGCTCCTCGGTTCGCGCGTCGCTGATCGGGCTCGCCAGTCTCAACGGCATCACGTTTTTCATCTCCCAGCTCGACTCCTACCAGCATCACTACCTGACGTGGCTCGTGCTGGTCGTCGCGTGTTTTTTGCCACTCGAAGAAGCGCGCCGGGCAACCGCGCGCCCCGCCGACGCGCCCTCCGCCGACGCCGCGCGCCACCGCGTCGACGACAGCGGCTGGGCCGTTCGCCTGCTGCTGGTCACCATGGCGCTGGTCTACTTTTGGGCCGCCATCGCAAAGATGGACGCGCTGTGGGTCGATGGCCGCACGCTATCGCGCGAACTCGGCGCGCCGTGGGTGCGCGAGTTCCTCAACGGCTGGGCGAGCAACCACCTCGGCTGGCTCGGCGGCGGTGAGGCTGCCGGAGACCTGGCTGGTTGGGCGGCCGCCGCCCGGCTCGTTCTCGTCGGCGAACTCACCCTTGTCATCGCTCTGATCGTGCCCCCGCTGCGCCCGCTCGCGTTCTTCCTCGGCCTCACCATGCACGTCGGATTCGGCGTCATCGGCCTCAAGATCGGCCTGTTTTCCTGGCTCATGGTTCCCGTCTACCTGCTGGTCTTGCCGCCTGCCTGGGTGACCCGCTTGAGCCGACACCTCGATCTGGGCATCGCCGTCGGCGGCGTCCTGCTGGCGGTAGCGCTTGCCGACGGCACCGGAGTTCGCCTGCTCGGTTGCCTCGCCGCCGCGGTCGCCGCCGTGGCCGCACAAAGGGCGCGGCCGGCCGCGGCGCGCACCTGGCGCAACGTCATCGACGCGATGCCGCCCGTCGCGAGCTGGGTTGCGCTGGCCGCGGTACTCGGCGTCGGCCTCATCGCCACGAGCCTCATACCGATGTCGACGGCGCTAGCGGTGGGCGCCATCGCCAGCCTTTACGCCCTGTGGCGCGCGTGGACCGCGCTCCCGGACGCGCGCCTCGCCCACACCGTGGGCCATGCCGGCGCGGTTGCGATGCTCTTGCTTCTCGCGTTCACCACCGACCAGCTCGAAATGCACTACCGCTACCTCGGAGGCGACCTCCGGCGCCGGGGCGACCTCGAGGGCGCCATGGCCGCCTACGCCCGCGTGATCGAGGTGTCACCGGACTACGGCGCAGGCTACGCCAAGCTCGCCGATCTTCAGAGCCGCATGGGCGATACCGACGGCGCCATCGAAAACTACCGCACCGCCGCCGACAAGGCGCCCGACGACCCGCGCGGCCAGCTCGGTCTCGCGCAGACGTTCGCGAGCGTGAATCGCGGCCCGGAGGCTGCCCTCGCCGCCGAGCGCGCCCTGCGCATTCTCGACGACAATCGGCCCCGGCTCACCACCGCTCGCGACCGCCGACAGGCCGCGCGCCAGCGCCAACAAGCCGACCAGATTCTTCGCCGCTTCCGCTAAGGTCGCACGCCCCATGAAACGAGCCGACAAAGCCGCGCGCATCGCCGCGATGCTCGACGAGATGTACCCCGACCCGCGCGGGCCGCTGTTCGAAGAGAGCCACTATCAGCTGCTCGTCAAAGTGCTGCTGTCGGCCCAGTGCACCGATGAGCGCGTCAACCAGGTCTCTCCCGGCCTGTTCGCCCAGGCCGCCACCCCCGAGCAAATGGTCGAGCTTTCCGTGCCCACCATTCGCAAGCTCATCAAGCCTTGCGGGCTGTCGCCCACCAAGAGCAAGAACATCAAGGCTCTGTCGCAAAAACTCCTCGACGACCACGGCGGCGTCGTGCCGCAAACCTTCGAAGAGCTCGAAGCCCTGCCCGGCGTCGGCCACAAAACCGCGAGCGTCGTCATGGGCGAGGCATTCGGCCACCACGCCTTCCCCGTCGACACCCACATCTTTCGCCTCGCCGGGCGCTGGGGCCTCTCTCGGGCCCGCAACGTCGTCGAAGTGGAGCGCGACCTCAAGAAGCTCTTCCCGCCCGAAAGCTGGCACGCCGCCCATCTGCAAATCATCTTCTTCGGCCGCGAACACTGCCCCGCTCGCGGCCACGACTTCGACACCTGTCCCATCTGCTCCTGGGCCGCCAGCAAAGCCCGCGCAAAGGCCGAAGCTCGCGCCCAGCGTCGGCCCAGGCGCGCGACGCCGGCGCGGCGCTAAACACGCGGAGACGTCAGGCCGCGACCGCCGCCCGCGTCGGCCGGGCCAACCTCGTCGTCGAGCGCCACGCCACGAGGCACGGCACGGCGGCCGCTGGCAACGTCCACAGGTCCGTGGCATCGATGGTGAGCCCAACCGGCCGAAGCTCTAACCCACCACCGGCAAGCGCTCGAAACGGCGCCTGCAGAGCTCCCAACCCCAGCCGATACGCATCGGCGGCAGCCGGCCAAAGGTTGATCGCCGCCATGACGAAAGCCGCGGCGGCGGCCCAGAACACCAGATGCCCCAGCCCCACGCGCCGCCCCCAGCGCGCGAGCAATAGCTCGGTCAGGGAGTATGGCAGCACCGGAAACGCCACCAGGCTGGCGATGTCGCTTAGCTTGCCGGGCAGCGGCCCCGCGACGGTCCCCTTTAGCACGTGGTCGTTGACGAGCCACACGACCAGGGCCGCGACGACGATCGGGTGCAGCGCTAGCCAGCCTGGCTGGCGAGGTTCACCGGGCATCGAGGCGGATCTCCAGCGTCGAGCCCTCGGGAAAGCTCCGGTCTTCGGGCAGAAAGAACGATGGGTCCGGGTCGCGCTCGAAACGCGCGTCGATCTCGACGGTCGCAGCGCCTTGGGCAAGGGGCTCCCCAGTGTCGTCGACGAGCTCGAGGGTAAATCCGATCTCGCACGGGCCCGTGGGTTGGCAGGCGTCCGCGATTCCCTCCCACCAATTCGCACTCGACGCCGCCACGCGGATGTCGAGAGCCGGATTGTCGGGGACGACGCGCACGTCCTGGCCGTCAAAGGCGAAGATGGCAAGGACGAAGTCGTCGGCGTGGTCCGCGGCGATCGCGTTCCCCACCACGGTGAAATGCAGCAGGTCGGGCGCCTCGACGAGCACAGTGCGAGTCGCGGTGATGCTCGGGGACACCGGTGCCGATGTCGCCACCGTTGCGAACGCCATGGCGGCCAACACAATTCGAAGGGCCACGCGCCGCACGGTCTGGTACGTATCAACAAACACCCGAGCGTCCTCCTTACTTGTGCCGGCCCGGCGGTCCGGCCGCCGGCCCGCGGCGCCCCAGTGAGGCTCTCGTCCATAGACCAATGCTGATCGTAACGCCCCAGTCGTTATCGATCGAACAACCCGAGCAGCTCACGCCCGTTGGCTCCGTCAATCGCCGATAGCCTGATACGAACAGAGAAACCGGTCGATAGCCGACGCCCACCACATACTCCACGCGGGCGTCGCGCAGAGTCTCAACGAAATCGCCCTCGGCGCGCACGCCTCGCGCAAACTGCTCGCTGTATTCGCCGGAGTAGTTTCGCAGCCCGTGGCTCACGCCAGCGTTGGCGAGTATGCGCCAGTTGCCGATCTGACGGCTCACGTCGAGACGCGCGCGGCCGCCCAACGGATTGCCGCCCTCGGCGTAGAGACTCAAGAGTCCCTCGGCTCCCACGGCAACCGACAGCGGCGCTCCGCGAGACTCCGACAGCACCCCCAGACGAGCCCCGGCCGCGGACTCAGTGATCGCAAGACTGCCCGTGAACTCCAGGTAGTCGGTCTTGCTCAAACCGACGGCGGCCATCATGTCGAACGGTCGCGCCCACCGGCTCCAGTTGCCAACGTCCACGTCCACCTCGCCCGGCTCGCTCTCGCCCAAATAACTCGTGGGCACGTTCGCTTCCAGCGGCACGACCGCCGTGAGCTCCAACGTGTCGCGAACGATGTCGCCGCTTCGGGGCACCATGCCGGCCTGGAGGCAGCCGCTGCACACCCATGCCAGCGCGGCGCACAGCACAAGCAACGCGATGCGAACGACCAGCATAGGTGGCTTCAAAGCACGGTTCGTGCCAAAAACCCCGCCTCGGTGCACCGGCAGCACCGCCGAGGTGCGGACCGCGCTAAACGCCGATAACTCCACCACGACAAAGCGGTTGCCCGCAAGCGCGGCCCGACCGTCTCTCCGGGTATCGCGACATCTTCGTCCGGAAACGCCGCGGTCGACCCCGGGCGTCACGTTCCACCGCCCGTCGGTGTTCCACCCGGTACACGACACCGAACGACGTCCTGCGGCCGCCGCCTGGCACTCGGCCCGGCCGCTCGCCATACTCGCCGCATGAGCGACGTCACGGTTAAGATCGCCAAGAACGGCCCCCTCCTCGTCATGCAACCGGTGAAGCTCCTCGACGCCGACGGCAATGAGCTGAGCCCCGACAAGTTTCCCGTCGCCCTATGCCGCTGCGGCGCCTCGGAGAACAAGCCGTACTGCGACGGAGCCCACGGCAAGTGCGGCTTCGACGGCACCCTCGCCTGACCGGGCCGAACCGGCAGGGCGCAGCCCGCGCCCGGTGAGCCGCCGGCAACACAAGAGTCGGCCTGAGGGCCGTTTCGCGCGATGATAGCCACGTGTCGCGCACCCATCCCATCGTCCTTATCACCGGGGCTACGTCTGGCATCGGGCGCCACGCGGCGCTGCACCTGGCCCGCCGCGGCTTTCGCGTGATCGCAACGGGCCGACGCCAGGATGCGCTCAATGAGCTGCGCGACCAGGCGACCCTCGAGACGCTGATCCTCGACGTGACCTGCGCCGACTCGATCGCCGACGGAGTTGCCGACGTCGAACGCCTCACCGGCGGCTACGGCATCGACGTGCTGGTCAACAACGCGGGGTACGGCTCGGTCGGGCCGCTCATCGAAATGCCCGATGCCGACGTTCGCGGCCAGTTCGACACCAACGTCTTCGGCTTGCTCGCGGTCACCCGGGCGTTCGCGCCAGCGATGCAGCGCCGCGGCAGTGGCCGAGTGCTCAACATCTCGTCGCTGGGCGGCAAGGTGACGTTTCCGCTCATGGGCGCGTACACGGCGACGAAATACGCCGTCGAGTCCATGTCGGATGCGCTGCGGATGGAACTCGCGCCCTTCGGAGTTCACGTGGTTTTGATCGAGCCCGGCCTTATCCGGTCGCGCTTTTTCGACACCGCGACCACGGGCCTGCCCACGTACACCCGTCCCGACTCCGCCTACCGGGCCGTGCTCGCGCGTTCGGCGAGTCTGCGGCGCCTCGCGGATCTGCCCGCCGTCGGCCCCGAGTGCGTATCCCACGCCATCGAGCGCGCGATCGTTGCCCGCCGACCGGCCGAGCGCTACATGGCGCCGCTTCGCACCAAGCTCGTCTTGCTCTTGCTCCGCGCGTTTCCAACGCGAGTGACCGACTATGCTCTGGGCAAAGCCATGGGCATGTCGAGGGCGTCCGCCGAGCTCGACCAGATGCCCGGCGACGACGCCCCTTCGTCGCTGTAGCTGGAAACTCGCCCGCTGCGCCGGCCTTCGTTAGCCTGGCCTCATGGGCGACGTACTGCAATCCGTGGGCTCGTTCCTGGAGGGGCGGCTGTTCTCCATTTCGGGAACGGACGTGACGGTCGGCTCACTTCTGGTGTGCGTCGCTATCATCATTGGCGGACTGCTGACAGCGCGCCTACTCGGCCGGGCCACGCGGATCGCTATCGTTAGGCGCGGCAAGGCCGAGGGCGCCGCTTTCGCGATGGCAAAGATCGTGCGCTACACGATCAACTTCATCGCCCTGTTCATCGCGGTGGAGACCCTCGGCGTCGACTTGACGGCGCTCGCCGCCGGCGCCGGCGTTCTGCTCGTAGGCATCGGATTTGGCCTCCAGACCATCGCGCAGAACTTCGTTTCGGGACTCATCGTCCTGCTCGAACGACCGGTCAAGACCGGCGACTTTATCCGAGTAAGCGACACCTACGGACGGGTGAAAAACATCGGCATGCGCGCGACCCAGGTTGTCACCCTCGATGAAGTCACGATTCTGATTCCGAACAGCGAGCTCATCTCGGCCCAGGTTACAAACCACTCGGTCCCGACCGAACAGGTCCGCACAAGAGTCACCGTGGGGGTCGCCTATGGCTCGGATGTCCCGCTGGTGCGCGAGACCTTGCTGGCCTGCGCACACGCCCACGAAAACGTGCTGAAATCCCCTGAACCGGCCGTGTTCTTCGCCGAATTCGGCGACTCGTCGCTGAACTTCACGCTGTACTTCTGGCACGCGTCTCCGGGCCTGGCGCCCAAAATCGCATCCGACCTGCGGTTCGCCATCGACGACGCGTTTCGCCAGGCGGGAATCGCCATCCCGTTTCCGCAACGCGATCTGCATGTTCGCAGCGGCCTCGGCGTTCTGGCCGGGGGCGCACGCGACGCGGGTTGACCCGCGCTCGGCCGCTCTGCACACTCGGGGGGCGCCTGGCGCGCAGAGCACCTCATGAGCATCTCCGTCGATATCGAGCCCCTGTACCGAAACCACGTCGAACGCCTGCAGCGGCTTACCAGCGACGCGCTCGCCGAGTCCGAACTCGATGGCCTGCTGCTGCACGCGGGGTCGGCGAAGAAGAAGCTCTCGGTCGACGACGCCTACTGGCCGCTTCGACCGAGCCCGTCGTTCTTGCACTGGGCTCCGCTGCCTCGCGCACACGCGACAATCCTGGTGCGCCCGACGTTTCAGCCCGCTTTGTTCACGGTCGATAGCAACGATTTTTGGGATGGAACGGTCGAGCTCGAAAGCGATCACTTCTGGCCGAGCTTCGAGCACTTCTCGGTCGGTGCGGTCGAAGACATCGGGCGCCGGGTCGGCAACGTTCGCAAGCTCGGATTCATCGGCGACGATGCGCACATTGCCCAGATGTGGGGCGTTCCCGACGAGAACATCAATCCCTCGAGTCTCGTGGCCGCGCTCGACGCGATCCGCACCATCAAGAGCGAGTACGAAATCCACTGCACCGGAGAAGCGAACCGCCGCGCCGCCGCCGGCCACCGCGCCGTGCGCGACGCCTTCGCCAGCGGCGCCCATTCGGAGCTCGAGCTCCACCACGCCTACCTCGCCGCGGTCGGTCTCGACAGTTCGGAGACCCCGTACCAGAACATCGTCGCCATTGGCGAACACGCGGCCATCCTTCACCACGTGCACTACGGACGAGCCTCGGTTGAAGGCGCCTCGTCATTGCTGGTTGACGCCGGCGCGACGTGCAACGGCTACCACGCGGACATCACGCGCACGACCGTTCGCGGCGACGACCAGAGCGCGCGCGCCTTCGGCGACCTGGTCGCCCGGCTCGACGAGCTGCAGCTCGCGCTCATCGACGAGATCCGCCCCGGCGTCGCCTACGAAGAATTGCACAATCGATCGCACGAGCGCCTGGCCGACGTACTGCGCGACGTTGGTTTGGCATCGGCGAGCGCCGAAGAGCTCGTGACCAGCGGCGCCACGCGAGCGTTCTTTCCGCACGGGCTGGGACACTCGCTCGGGCTGCAGACCCACGATGTCGGCATGCGGGGGACCGATCCCGAGTCGCGCAACCCGTTTTTGCGCAATACCAGCCCGGTCGAAGTCGGCCAGGTCTTCACCATCGAGCCCGGCTGCTACTTCATCGAGTCACTGCTCGAAGCGCTGCGCAAACAGCCCGTGGGCGGCTCCGTCGACTGGGGTCTGGTCGAGCGACTCGGCCGGTTCGGTGGCATCCGCATCGAGGACAACATCGCGGTTCGAGAGGACCGGGTGGACAATCTGACGCGGCCGCATTTGCCGAGCTAGGGTCGGAACGGACCCCGAATCGTCTTTTTCCCGGGACGAGGGCGGCGCTAGCGGGATTGATGTACAGTCCGGCCCATGAAGCTTGCACGCCTGGCTTTGGTAGCCCTTTTCACGCTGTCCGGCGCCTGTCAAAAGGGCAGCGACAAGCCCGCCGACACCGACGAAGCCGAGACCGGTACGGGTGACTCGGCCGAGGGGGCGGCCACCGTCGATCCGAAGGCCGCGAAGACCCCGACCGACAAAGCGGTGCCCGCCGGGCAGCGCAAGGAAATCCCCGCGCCCCCCGACGTTGCGGCGCCGCCGGAGGATGCCGACCAGAGCAAGTCGGGGCTGGCGTGGAAGGTCCTGCAGCCCGGCGAAGGCACGGACCGCCCCAACGAGTGGGACAGCGTGAGCGTGAACTACACCGGCTGGACCACCGACGGCAAAATGTTCGACAGCTCGGTCTCGCGCGGCCGCCCCGCCAAGTTCCCGCTCAACGGCGTGATCCCCGGCTGGACCGAGGGCCTGCAGCTCATGACCAAGGGTGAAAAGCGACGCTTCTGGATTCCGGCGAAGCTGGCGTACGAGGGCCGTCCTGGACCTCAGGGAACGTTGGTCTTCGACGTAGAGCTTCTCGAGGTCATTCCCGGCCCCAAGCCGATCGCGGCCCCCGAAGACGTCGCCGCGGCGCCCAAGGATGCCAAGAAGACCAAAAGCGGCCTCGCCTACAAGTTCCTGACGAAGGGCACAAGCAAGGACAAGCCCCGCGAGTTCGACAAGGTCGAGGTTCACTACACCGGCTGGACCACCGACGGCAAAATGTTCGACAGCTCGGTCACCCGCAACCGCCCGGCGACGTTTCCGCTGAATCGCGTCATCCCCGGCTGGACCGAAGGCATGCAGCTTCTGGCGGTGGGCGACAAGGCGCGCCTCTGGATCCCCGAGGAGCTCGCCTACAAGGGCCAGCCCGGGCGTCCCCAGGGCATGCTCGTGTTCGACGTCGAGCTGCTCAAGATTGAGAAGATGCCGGAGCCGCCGAAGACCCCGAAGGACGTCGCCAAGCCGCCGAAGAACGCCAAGAAGACCGACAGCGGACTGGTCTACAAGGTCCTGTCCAAAGGCAAGGGCACCGAGCACCCGACCGCCACCAGCCGCGTCAAGGTTCACTACTCCGGCTGGACGACCGACGGAAAGATGTTCGACAGCTCGGTCACCCGCGGCGACCCCGCCACTTTCGGCCTCAACGCGGTCATCCCCGGCTGGACTGAAGGCCTGCAGCTCATGGTCGTCGGCGAAAAGGCTCGCATCTGGGTCCCCGAGGAGCTCGCCTACAAGGGCCGACCCGGTCGGCCCCAGGGCATGCTCGTGTTCGATGTCGAACTGCTCGAAATCCTCAACTGACCTGGAGCGCGAGTCGTTCCCTCAATGACCGGGTCGCCGAGCAGTCCCCCGCCCGCCGTCCTGTCGGCGTACGGGTTCCAGCGCGATACGATTCGCGTGCTGGAGGGCGGTCTGATCAACCAGACCTACGTCGTCGAGCGCCAGGGCGAGCCGAAGGCGGTGCTGCAGCGAGTGCACACCGCCTTCGCGCCCGAGGTCCACGACGACATCGCTGCGGTCACCGCCCACCTGGCCCAGCGCGGGGTCCCGACGCCGCGGCTCATTCCAACCCAAAAGGGTGAGCTGTACACGAGCTGCGACGAGCAGCGTGTCTGGCGGGCCATGACCTACGCCCACGGCCAGACCGTGCACAAGGTTCACGACCCGGTGTTCGCCGCCGAGGCGGCAGCGCTGCTCGCCCGTTGCCACCGGGCGGGCGCCGACCTGCAGTACGAGTTTCAGTCGGTGCGCGCCGACGTCCACGACACGGCGGCACACCTGCGGCGGCTGCGCGCCGTGGCGGCGGGTTCGGTCGGCGCGGTATCGATGCTGTGCGACGAGGTGCTCGATGCCGCCGAGGGCCTGGAGCTGCTCGGCGCACTCGAATCACTTCCGCGACGGGTGTGTCACGGCGATCCCAAGATCTCCAACTTCTTGTTTTCGAAGACAGACCCTCCGCGCGCGCTCTACCTCATCGACCTCGACACTTTCGGCTACCTGCCGATTGCCTACGAACTCGGCGACGCTCTGCGCAGCTGGTGCAACCCGGCCGGCGAAGACTTCGAAGAGCCGACCATCGACACCGACATCTTTCAGGCGGCGCTTGGCGGGTACGCGTCGACCGGCCTGGACCTGCTCGATGAAGGAGAGTGGCGTTCGATCGTGCCGGGCCTCGAGGCCGTGTGCGTGGAGCTGGCAGCCCGTTTCTGCGTCGATGCCGTGGAAGACCGCTACTTCGGCTGGGATTCGAGCAAGTACGAGAACCGGCGCGAACACAACCTGGTTCGCGCCCGGGGCCAGCTTGCCCTGGCGCGCAGCGTCAACGCCGAACGCGGGCACCTCGAAGCGCTCGTCGAAGCTCGCACCGGCTAGCGCGGGCTCAAAATCGGCGGGCGCGAAGCGTCGCCGACCGCCAACAACATCGACACCCCCGGCGCGAATCCGCCGCTAGCGGTCGGCCCACCAGGCGACGAACTCGTCGAACTCGATGGTGCCGTTGCCGTTTTCGTCCAGCGCGCGCAGGCCGGCATCGATTTCTTCCGCGGTCATTTCCGCGCCCAGGGCCTCGAGCAACTTGGAGAACTCGCCGGCGTCCATAACGCCGTTCTCGTCCCGGTCGAAGTGACCGAAAATCTCGCGGACCTCTGCAACGTCGTCTTCGCTAAGCGCCATGACGACTGCTTATCACAGCGTCGACGCCAGCGGCACCAGGCGCACCCGATCCACGTCGTGCAGCACCAGGTGGACTGCACCGTCCCAACGCACCGCGCCCACGACCTCGGTCTTGAGCTGTTTGCGAAACTGAGGCCGGGCGCGCGCGTCGCCGGCTTCGCGGGCGAAGACCATGTCGGACACCGCAAAGACCGCAACCGGCCCCACACCGGTCATCGAGACCCGCTCACGGCCCAGAGGATCCGACGCCGGCCACGCGGCGCAGTCCTCGACGCCGCAAACCAGGCCGGCGCCATCGGCGCCGCGCATGACCACCGCATCGTCGGAACACAGGAGCTCGACCTCGCCCCTGGGCGCACCGGCAACGTCTCGAACGACCGGCAGTGCGTCCCGCGCTGCGGACAGGCGATGCAGCACCAGAGCATCCGGTGTCCGCTCCGCGGGCGGCTCGGGGGCCGGCCGAGCTCCCTTGACCATCTCCGGCGCCGTCCCATCAGGGGAGCGAACCGGCGCGGGAGCCCGTCCCAGCCACCAGCCCGCGCCAGGGGAAAAGCAGGCCGCGAGGGGCTTCGAACGCAACGTGGCCACCGTCTGCCACTCGAGCGGTGCGATTCCGCTGGCGCCGGCCGCAGCAGCGGCGAACAGGGGCAGGGTCGCGGAGTCGAGCCGCAGCCAGCTCGTGCCGATCGCCTCACTCGTCCACCAAAGATCCGCGCGATCGCGCACTTCGTCGACGGACACGCCGTGGTCGCCGCCCTCAACCGAGAACGCCTGCCCCCAGCTTGCGCCGGCGTTGGACGACGCGCGAATGACGACGGACTGGACCGTCTCTGGCTCAAAGATACTGGAGTCGTCGGTATCGCCGTCACCCGCGGAGTCGGCCGGCAGTCCCGCGGCGGTCCGGTCCTCGACGAGGCGGTACACAACCGCCCGCTGCTGGTCGCCCAGGGCAAAGCGAGCCTGCATGGTCGCGGAGGCCGAGGGGCGCGGCGCGGCGACGATCGGGGTATCGCCGGTGGCCGCGCCGGCGTCATCGACGGCGACCACTTCGAGGCCTCCGAGGGTCGAGCTGTCGACATCGCGGGCCACGACCGCCCAGGTTGGGTTGGCGGCCAGCAGCAGCTCCGATACGGGCTCGTCCGTGAGCAGCTCGCCGTCGCGAAACTCGAGACGCCGGGCGCGCTCGCCGGCGTGATGCCAGACAACGACGGTGTCGCCACTGACTTCGACCCGCCGGGGCAGCACCGGGCCGGCGTCGCCAGGCAAGCCCAGCACCGTGCCTTCGGGATAGCGCGGCATCGCTGTCGTTCCGGTCGGTAGCGGCGCTGGCGCCAGACCGGCCGCCTGGCGCAGGCGCTGGTAGGCGCGATCGACGTCCTCGATGGCGGCGCCGAGATTGGGCACGGGCTTCTTTGCGGCCAGCCGGGCCCGAAGCTGCTCACGAACCGCCCGGATGCCGGTGGTAGCGTCGTGCCAGGACGCGTCGAGCTCCATGGAGCCCGTGGTCTCGTCAATCGGCACCCGCGCCTGCTGCAGGGGTCGCACACAGTTGCCGAGGGCCACGTTGGGGTTCTCGAGCCACACCTCGCGAATGGCCATGGCGTCGCTGGCCGTCGCGGCGGGCGGCGACTCGCCCACGAAGCAGGCGCGGGCCGCGCGCCAGCGTTGTGACCACTGCTCGACGGGGCCCACGACGTCAACCGGATCGGGCTCGTAGCGCCAGAAGCCGTAGAGGATTGCCCCGACCACGGCGAGCGTGCCCACCAGCCAGAGGATCCACGCGCGGCTCTGGGCAACGGCCATGTAGCCGACAATATCGCGAACGGCGGCCAGGCCGGGCGGGTCCGCCGAAGCGGACACCAACATCCCCCCACCGGGACCGCGCGGCGCGAACCGAAGTCCCGGCCGCGCGGCTACTCAGCGGGCGCGGTGGCCGGCGGGGTTGCGGACGGTTCCGGCTGCGCCGGCGGGGCGTCCTGAGTCTGCGGCGTGGTGTCTTCGGCCGCCGGCTCGCCAGTGTCGGTGCCCGGCGTTGCGCCGGACGGCTCGGGCGGCACCCGTTGGCTTGCGATGGCCATGTACCGGGTCTCCATGTCCTCGAGGAGCTTCTCGTCGGCGGGGGACAGCTGCTTGCGGCGCCCCTCTGTGAGCACCAGCGGCAGGCCGGTCCCCTGGGACGAGCTCGGCAGCAAGATGACCGACTTGTTGTCGGACTTCGAGATCTTTCGGTACACCTGCACCGCGAGGCGCTGGACGTAGATCGGGTCGAGCGTCGAGCTAATGATGCGCTGCTGCTTGGCCACCTTGAGGGCCTCGAGCACGTTGATGGCCGCCTCTTTGCGCGCCTTGGCCAGGAGAATCTCCTGTCGTTGCAGCTCCTGCTCTTTCGCGATCTTGAGACCGATGGCCTTCGTGACCTTCTCGGGGAAGCGAATGTTGCCGATGTCTACGCTCAGGATTTCGATGGGCGTGTCGGCGTAGCGCTCGGTGAGGCGGTCGAAGATTCGCTGGCGCACGATGTCGGTTTCGAGCTGAATCGCGATGGCCGACACGCGCGTGACTTCGCTGCGCACCGCTGTGCGCAACGGCTCCTTCACGTTCCACGGGTACCAGTTTTCCTCGCCCCACTCCTCGACGACTTCCTGCACCGAGCCGGGGCGCAATCGGATGCGCGTATTGACCTCGAACTCGACGTCCAGGTTGTCGGAGCTGAGCAGGTCGAACTCCTCCTGAAAGCTCTTGGCCCGCATGTCGACGTTCTTGGCGTACAGGCGCCAGGAAAGCCCGGTGGACGCCGGGCCTCGAATCGTCTTGCGATACTCGGCTTTTCCGATGACCAGAGGGATATGGTAGATGTAGCCCTCGTGGCCTTCTGGGGTGCGCGGGTGCGTGCACGCCGCCGAGGACGCCGCGAGGGCGACGACGACGGCCAGCAGGGACAGGCGCTGGATCGCGTTCTGCGTTGTCTTCATCGTTTTCGTCGTGGTCATCGTGGGCCCCTTATTTGTCCAGGCTCATGATGAGAGGGGCGCCGCCCTTTTCAGAGTACGGCGCGACGAGAAACGTCGAGTTTGCCGATTCTTCGGCCATGCTCTCGATGGCCTTGATCGCTTCGTACTGCAGGAACATCGGGTCTAGAGTGGTTCGAATGATGCGCTGAGCGTCGGCCACGCCCTCGGCCTCGGCCACGCCGATATCGATCTGCCGCTGCGCGATGCGCAGCTCGATGTCTTTTCGTTCGTTGACCTCGTTGGTCGTGAACTTCTCGACCACGGCCTTCACCACTTCTTCCGGGTACGTGATGTTGCCGATGTTGATCGAAAGGAACTCGATGGGCGTCTCGGCGTAGCGCTCCTTCATGTCCGCCAGAACGGACGCGGCGATCTCGTCCATCTTGTCCTTGACCTCGAAGGCCTCGAGCGCCTGCACCTTGCCGCGAACCACTGAGCGGAACTGCTGCTGCACGTTGGCCTTGTACCAACCCGCGCCGCCAAAACGCTCGACCAGGTCCTTGACCGTGCCGTTGCGCAGCTTCATGCGCGCGTGCGCGCGAAACGACAGCTGCAGGCGCTCCGCCGTGAGAATCTCCATGTCTTCGGACTCGGTCCGGGGGCGCATGTCGATGTTGACGACTTCCTGACGCCACACGTAGCCGGTGGATGTCGGGCCGTGCTGAATCCCTTTGAACTCGGCGGAGCCAAAGATCGGGTTCGACTTGATGTAGCCCTCGTGGCCCGGCGGCGTGTAGCGGTTCACGCAGCCGACCCGCGACAGCCCGGCAAAGGCGATGAGCAGCACGACGACGCCGGCAACCGCCGACGGTAGGCTGCGGGCGGCCCGACCGATATCGGGACGATGGGACGAACCATTGCTATTCATCTCGGCCTCCGGTCACTGCTGCCTTGTAGCACGAAGCAGCCAGCCGCGCCGGAGGGCGGTATTTCGGCCCGCACGGAGCGATCGACGTCCTGTCACGTCGGCCAGACCGAAACGAAAAAGGCGCGCGGGCCAAAGCCCGCGCGCCTGTCATTTCAGACCTGTTGGTCCTGTGTGACCTTATTCTTCCTCGCCGTCGTCCAGCAGGTCGCGAGCGTTGGTCTCGTTCGGGCTGACCGCGAACACGAGGTTGATCGCGTCCGCGGGTCGGTCCCGAGGCAGCTCGTCCAGGAGGTCCAGGCGCTTGGCATCGATCCAGCGATGGCCGCCCTGGAAGCCCAGGGACAGGCTACGCTGGGCGAAGACCTCGGCGATGACCGCGTCCTCGTCGGCAAGGGTGATGTCGTCGGCGAGGCCACCCGCCGCGCTGCGGAACGAGTTGGCCAGAGCCGCAGCCGCCGCCAGGTCCGGGGTGGACTGACGTCCGAGGGCCTCGATCTTGATGAGAACGAGCTCCTCGTTGCGGATGATCGGAATCGGCGACGAGAGCGTCGGGTACACCGCCCAGACGAACTCGGGTGCCGGCAGCCCCTGTGTCGGGATGGACGGCGGAGCCGCCGGAGCCGCCAGGCGGTTCTGGATGCGCAGGTCGGGGTCTCCGCCAACCTGAGTCTCGGCGCCCGTCGTAATGCTCGGGTGGGCGTAGATCGTCGGGGACGTACCGATGGTGATGGGCGAGAGGCCATTCTGCACGTCGCCAGCCCCGGTCGAGTACGAGTGGAACACGCCCGGGTCGTCGGCGATCGGCGCACCACCGGCGAACGCAAACGTATCCTCGTCCAAGAACGAGTTCTCGAGGAAACCGAGGGCCTCGTCGAACTGGTCCCGGTACAGGGCGACGCGAGCGCGGAAGCCGTTAACCACCTGGAGCATCCCGGCAGGCGTACCGAAGTCAGCGTAACCGCTCGACAGGCCGAACGGGAATGCGACGTCGCCGGCGGCGGCCAGTTCGGTGGCGGCCTCGGCGAGCAGCGAGTCCACGCGTGCCATCGCCGAGTCCCAGTCGGCGGTAATGGGCGCGTTGGCCTGCAGTGCTTCCGCCGTGAAGGTCGAGGCGTCGTTGAAGTCGACGGCGTCCCAATTCAACACGACGCCGATGAAGAAGGCTTCATTAAAGCCGCGCTGGGTCGCTTCCACGCACAGAGGCTCGTCGGCGATCGCGGGCGGGCAAATATGGCTCGTGACGACCTGCTCCAGCGAGATGGCCTGGATCCAGCGGACAAAGCCGCGAATCGCCGCATTCTCCTGCTCGGAGAAGATGTCGGCGGCCGCGCCACCGTCACCCAGCAGGTCGAGCAAGAGCTCGCCCTGCTGCAGCGTTCGATACGGAACCGCCCAAAAGCCGCCGCCAAACGAGTTCGGGTCGAGGGTTGACGCGTTCAGGTCGCGGTCCGGGAATTCACCGTTCTCGTCGGGGTTCGGCCCGATGTACTCGAGGATGAACCGCGGGTCGGCCGGGTCGAAGATGAAGGCCTCGCGGCCGAAGATGCCCCAGGACGCGAGCTGGCCGGTGAGGGTAATCTTGCCGGTTCGCGAGGCGAGCAACAGACCGCTGGTGGTCTGCGCAATCTCGGTTGCGTCCGGGGAACCGGTAACGGACCCGACGTCGGGGTTGTTGGGGTTTTCGAGGATGAGATCGCAACCGCTGGTCGCAGCGATGGCGAGCACAAGCCCTGTGATTTGCAGACGCTTCATGTTCGTCTACTCCTTCCTAGAACTGGGCCGACAGCGAGAACCAGAAGGTTCGCGCCAGCGGGAACGGCGTAATGTCGATGTTTCGAGCAATCTGCTGGTTGCCGAGTGCCGAGACTTCGGGGTCGTAGCCGCTGTAGCCAGTGATGGTGAAAAGGTTACGGGCCTCCGCGGAGAACTGAAGGCTCTCGGCCGGTCCGAGGTAGTCTACGATCGACTGCGGCAGCGTCCAGTAGAGCTTGATCTCGCGAAGTCGAAGGTAGGAAGCGTCCTCGACGTACTGGTTGAAGTCGCCGAGACGAGCCGAGGCCGGACTCACGCCGTCCTCGTTCATCTCCTCGAAGTCACCCGAGATGGCCGCGATGTCCGTGAGGAGACGCGTCAGGTTAATGACGTCCGAGCCGTTCTGCCAGTCGAGGAGGGTCGAGACACCGACCGTACCGACCGATTTGTCCGTGTAGTCCACGCTGTTGGTGAACGCCATGCGGAAGGTCGGGGTGGTGTCGCCGATGGCGGTGTTCGGAACGCCGTCCACGGTGCCCGTGATCTGCGTGGCCGAAGCGCCTTCTTCGATGAAGTAGTTCAGACCGACGAAACCGCCGACCGTGAAGTCGGGAACGTCGAGCTGGGTCACCTTGACGCGGTTGAGCGAGAACAGGGTTCGCGAGATCCAGCTGATGTTCTCGGTCTTGACCGGCTCAATCTGGAACAGCGCCTCGACACCGAGGTTGCGCAGGGTACCGCCGTTGAAGACCTCGGCCGTGAAGCCCGTGGTCGGCGGCAGAGCGCGGGTGAGGATGAGGTCGGAGACCTGCTTCCAGTAACCCGACAGCTCGACGACCATGCGGCTGTCCCAGGCGGTGATGTCGAAACCACCGTCGAGCTCACGCTGGCGCTCGGGCTGAAGCTCGGGGCTACCGAGGTTGCCGGGAGACGGAATGTTCAGGCCCGGCGTGCCGTCGATGTTGTTGGCGGCGAGCTGAGTGAACTCAACGCCGAACGGCGGCTGGTTGCCCGCCTCGCCGTAGCTGGCGCGAGCGCGAACCGAGTTGAAGAACTCGGGCAGGCCCGGCACGGTGTAGACCAAGCCGCCCTTCGGGAACACGAAGAAGTCGTCGCTGGCGTTGTTCGACGAAGCCTCGACGAGAACGGCGCCGATGACCGACAGACCAACCTCGGGGAGACGAAGCTCTTCCTGTGCGAAGAAGCTGGCGTCGCGTTCACGAGCGATGTTCTGCTCGACGTTGATGGTCGTGAAGTTATCGACCGTCGGAACGGTGCCCGAGATCTGCTGAGCGATGACCGCGACGGTGTCGACTTCGCGCTGCTCGTAGTTGAAGCCGACGGTAAGGGCCGACTCGAACGCGCCACTCTTCGGGGTGAATCCCCAGGCGATGTTGGTGCTGATGTTGAAGTTCTCGCTCTCCGAGTCAGTGTCGAGGAGCGAACCGGGCAGGCCGTCGAAGTCCTCGAAGAACAGCTCCGTGGGGAAGTTCAGAAGGCTCTGCTGGTTGAACCAGTCAAGGCCGAACAGGGCGCTGGCGCCGATGTTGTGCTCCTCATCCTGGTACAGATTCAGCTTGGCCGCCGTCGAGGCGATGATGCGGTAGACCTCTTCGTCGATGGTGGCGAGTTCCTGCGTCTGCAGGGGGTTGGCGCCGCCGGCGATGAAGGGGTTGCGCGGGAACGTGCCGTCCTCGAACTGACGGAAGTTGAAGAACGGCGGCGTGCTCGCGATGATGTAGGTCGGCGAGATGAGCGGCGAGTTGGCGTTACCGGTAACGCCGCGCTGCGTCTGGGTGTGGATGACGTTGATGGAGCCGTCCAGGGTGAGACGGTCGCCGAGGCGCTGCGTCACCGAAAGGCGTCCCGACTCTTTCTGATAGCCGGTGCCGGGAAGAATGCCGGGGGTGTCGCGGATGAGGAGCGACGCCGAGTAGGTGCGGTCGTCGCTACCACCGGAGATGCTCGCCACGGTCTCGGTCGCCAGGTCGCTGGTGCCGAAGGTGTCGCGCTGAGTGTCGCCACCCGAGTTGAACGCGTCGGTGACGGTCTGAGCCTGGGTCGGGTCGCGCATGCCGGTGTCGGCATCGACCGGAGCGTACTGGTCGAGAGCCTCGTCGAGGGTCTCGAACTCGCGAAGCTCGAGAAGGTTCGCCGGGGTCGAGAAGCCGAAGCGCTGCGTGATGCTGATGCGCGGCTTGCCCTGGCGACCACGCTTGGTGGTGATGATGACGACGCCGTTGGCGGCCTTGGAGCCGTACAGCGCAGCGGCCGAGGCGCCCTTGAGGACCTCGATGCTGGCAATGTCGTTCGGGTTAATGTCGGCGATTCGGTTGACCGCGTTGTTCTCGCGCGCCGCGTTGGCGTTCGAGACGACATCCGAGTTGTTGTCGATGGCGACGTCGCGAATCAGGACGCCGTCGATGACGTACAGGACGTCCGTACGACCGTTAATGGTCGAAACGCCGCGAACGCGGAGCTGCGAACCACCGCCCGGAGCGCCAGAGTTGTTCTGAATGTTGACGCCGGTGAGCTTGCCCTGCAGGGCGTTCTCGACCGTGTCGGCCGTTACGCGCGTGAGGTCCTCGGACTGAACGACCGAAGCGCCGTTGGCGAGGTTCTGCTTAACGATGGCCGGAGCGCGGCCGACGACCACGATGGTCTCCTCGGTCTCGAGGTCGAGAGCCACGGTGACCGACGTGCTGCCCGGCAGCACGACCGAAGCGGCCGTCTCGTAACCGAAGCCGTTGATCTGCAGGCTGACGGCCTCGGCCGAAACACCCTCGATGACGAACGAGCCGTCCGCCTCGGTGATGACCGCGACGTCGGTGCCCACCACCTGGACGGTGGCGCCAGCGACGGGCTCGTTGGTGCCGTTTTCGACGACGCGGCCGGCGACGCTGCGCGTGCCGCCCTCCGCGACCGGCGCTGCGCCCTCGGCGGGCTCGAGCGTGACGCGGACGGAGCCCTGGGTCGGCGAGACCGCAACGTCGGCGGGGCTGGTGCCCGGCGCCGCGATGCGAACCGTGACCGTGGTCTCCGGAACGTTCATCAGAACGAAGAAGCCCGAGGCGTCCGTGATGGCGGACAGCGCCGTCCCGGGGACCGAGACCTGTGCGCCGCCAATCGGCTCGCCGCCCGAGTTCTCGACCAGACCCGTAACGATACGGGTCCGAGCGGCAGCTCGGTTGAGGCTAACGGTGGCGGACGATGACGCTCCATCGACGACCACATCAGAAGATTCAAAGTCCGCCCCAGAGACGCGCAGGGTGACCTGCCCCGTCGCTTGGACGCTGAAACTGCCGTCCGCGCCAGTGGCGACTGCTGTTCCAGTTTCAACCACCTCGACCGTCGCATTGGCGACTGGTTCCCCGGTGTCCGCGTTTGTCACCGTTCCGGTGATCGTGCGCGCTGCTTCCTGTGCCCAGGCGGTACTCGCGAGCGCAAATGTCGCGAGCCACGCCGTTACTATCAATATTCGACGCATAGGTGAGGCCTCCCTCCTTACTGTCAAGCGCCTACGTAGTGCGACTCGGTAGGACACAGCAACCGGGCCGGGACACGTTCGGCACTGGGTGAGGGAGTGTTATCTACTAACCTAAGTTGCTTGGTAATTTAAAATACCAAAGAGCATTATATCGCAAGGGAGCTTCGGTTTGACGCAGCGCAAGACGTCCAAATCGGACGTCTGAGCGTCAATCATGCGATTTACTACGCACAAAAGGTCGCGCGAAAAGGCGCAATTTAAGTCACGGCTGAGCAGTGATCACGCGGAGTGGAATGGCCTTTCGGCGCCATGCGAACCCGTGTCACGCCCGCGCCTCACTCAGGTTCACCGAACGGTTGGAGACGCGTTCTACACGCTGTCTGACGAGGCGTCGACCGTTGGCCGGAATAGGCGCTCGGCGCTGGCGCTTCGATGCGACTAGACTTGCATTGTGGCTTTCACGCGAGCGCTGTTGTTCACGCTTTCCGTCGCGCTCGTGAGCGCGTTTTCAGGAAACGCTCACGCAGTCGGACCGGCAAGCGAGGCAGCAGAGCACGGACTGCAGCTGCGCGCGGTTGGCCAAAGCGGCGGGGTCAGGACGGTGCGCCGGGTCGACGCCATCGCGCCGACAAGCCAGCTCGGCTCCTGGACTCGCTTCATCCGCGACCGCGGCGCCACGTGGTCGGCCCTTTGGGACGCGCAGACGGGCGTGCCTCTGCGGGTGTTTGGCGCCGGGACCCCGGCCCCGGGCGCGATATCCGACCCAGCGCGCGCCGAGGTGTTCGCTCGCCAGGCGCTGCGCGCCCACCTGGATCTGTTCGCTCCGGGCAGCGTGGAAGGCGACTTCGAACTGGTGAGCAACGTTCTTTCGGGCGGGGTCCGCTCCATTGGCTTCGTTCAGCGGTGGCGCGGAGTGCGCGTGCTGGGTGGCCAGCTTAGCTTTCGCTTCAAGGCGGACAAGCTGGTGGCCATCGGCTCGGAGGCGCTGCCCTTTGTCACGGCAGAGGAACCGCGCGCGAGCCTCTCGCCAATCACCGCCCGGCAGGTGGCGGCCGACTGGATCGCCCTGGACCACGGCGTCGCGCGTCCGGGAACGGTCGAGGGACCGTTTATTCTGCCGCTGGTCGGCAGCAACGGCGCGATCGACTACCGCACCGTATTGCGAGTCGCCTGTGATTCCGCCGCCCCGCTGGGAGTTTGGGACGTCTACGTCGATGCGAACGACGGCAGCGAGGTCGCCCGGCAACAAACCCTCGTCAACGCCACGGCGAGCCTCTCGATGGAAGTGCCCGAGCGCCGGCCGGGGGCGACGCTCCGCGACTACCCGGCCACGGGCGCCGCCGTCACGATCGACGACCAGGAAATCATTGTCGACGCAGACGGTCTCGTGTCCTGGGACGGGGACGCATCGACGCTGATCGTTCGGCCCAGTGGACCGCGGGCGACTGTGGTGGACGCGGCCGAATCCGGCCTGGGGCTGCAGAGCTTTCCGATTGCCGACGGCGACGCGGTCACCTGGAGCGCGTCGGACGCCGAGTTTCTCGACGCCCAGCTCACCGCCTTCATCCACGTCGAGCTGGCGAACCAGTACGCCCGCCGCCTGGCGCCGGACCTGCCGTTCCTGGACCAGCAGATGACGGTCACGGTCAATATCGACCAGGAATGCAACGCCAACTCCAATCTCGGGGCGCGAATTAACTTCTTCCGCTCGAGCGACCGGTGCGCCAACACCGCGCGCCTATCGGACGTCGTCTATCACGAGTTCGGCCACTCGCTTCACGGGCAATCGATTATTCCCGGGGTCGGAGCCACCGACACCGCTCTGAGCGAAGGCCTGTCGGACTACCTGGCAGCCACCATCAACGATGATTCCGGAATGGGCCGGGGGTTCTTTAAAGACGGCGAGCCGCTTCGCGAGCTCGACCCCGAAGACTCCGAGAACGTCTGGCCGCGCGACATTGCCGGCGTGCACACGACCGGAATGATCATCGGTGGCGCCCTGTGGGATCTGCGCAAAGAGCTCATCGCCAAGTACGGTAAGGAAGCCGGCGTCGCCGCCACCGACCTCCTTTATTATGAGAGCCTGCGACGGGCCTCGGACATCCCCTCGATGTATGTCGAAGTCCTACTGTCCGACGACGACGACGGCGACCTGTCCAACGGCACCCCGAACGTGTGCGAGATCAACCGCGCCTTCGGCGCCCACGGGCTTCGCGTGATGCGAGCCGAGATCGATCCGATCACGACGGTCGCGGCAACGGCCTCGGAGGTGCCCGTGGGACTGCGGCTCTTCGGACTTAGCAGCCTGTGCGAAGGCGATGGCCCCGCTCAGGCGACGGCGACATGGAGATTGCGCACCCGGCCGGACGTCGGTGGCGAGGTCGCGCTCCAGGACTCGGGCGACGGCTTCGTGGGAGGACTGCCGCTGGCCCCCGCAGGCAACGTCATCGAATACCAGGTGCGCGTCGAGTACGAAGACGGCAGCGAGCAGTTCTTTCCGAACAACCCCGCCGATCCCTTTTTCGACGTATTCGTCGGCGAAGCAACGCCGATTTACTGCACCGACTTCGAATCCGACCCGGTCCTGGAAGGCTGGCGACACGGCCTGCTCGCCGGACAGCCCACCGGAGGCGGCGACGACTGGCAATGGGGCGCGCCAAACGGCCGCGCTGGCGACCCGTTCGCAGCGCTATCGGGCACCAGCGTCTTCGGCAATGACCTGGGCGGCCCGGGCTTTGACGGCCTCTACCAGCCCGACCGGGTGTCCTTCGCCGAAATGCCGTCGGTGGACGTGGCCGGCTTCGACAACGTTCGGGTGCAGTACTGGCGCTGGCTCGGCGTCGAGGACGGATTCTACGACCGGGCGACTCTTACCGTCGACGGCCAGGGGGTCTGGGAAAACGCGGCCACTCCGGCGGACGAGCGCTCGAAGTCCCTGCACCACCGCGACCGACAGTGGGTGTTTCACGACATCGACATCACGGGCGCCCTTACCAACGACGAACCCGTCATCCGCTTCGAGCTGTCGAGCGACTCCGGCCTCGAGTTCGGCGGCTGGACCATCGACGATCTTTGCCTGGTCGGCGTCAACGGCACCTTTTGCGGCGACGGCGTCATCACCGGCGGCGAAGAGTGCGACGACGGTGATGGCAACAGCGACGTCGCCTCGGGCGCCTGCCGCACCGATTGCTCCGAGCCACGCTGCGGCGACGGCGTTCGCGACGGCGCCGAAGCCTGCGACGATGGCAACAGCGAAGACGGTGACGATTGCACGGCGCTTTGCACGTTTCCGCAGGTAGAGGAAGACGGCGGCTGCCGCGCTGCGGGCGACAGCCGCGGCAACCACCACCGACTGCCCTGGATACTGGGAGCCCTCGCGCTCGCGTGGCGCCGACGGCGCCGCGCCGCCCGCTGATTGTCGCGGCCTGACGCGAGCTACTTTTTGTGCTCGATCTCCGGCGGCTTGGCGAAGAACTGATTGCGGCTGGGCTCGTTGAAGTGCTGGTAGTCGATAGCCCACGGCGTGACCGTGCGGCCTTCGCGACCAAAGCGAATGGTTAGCGCCATGGGCGTTACCTCGCGGTAGCTCGAGTCCTGGGGCAGGTCTTCGTTGTCCTTGCCGCCGGCGGAAAACAGGTTCAGCAGCACGGTGTCACCATCGTCGTAGACGCGCCGAAAGCCCTCGGCGACCTTTTCGTGGCCACGCACCAGCGTGTTGCAGCCCAGGGTCGACATGAATCGCTGAAACTGAAGCTTGCCGAACGGAAACCGGGCGTTTTGCGCCTGCAGCTCGTCGGGAATGAAGTCGGTCTGGCTCGGGTCGCTCCACAGCATCTGAAAGCGAATCTCTGATTCGTTGAGCGACGACAGATCCGAGTACTTCTCGCGCAGCGTGTTGTCCCGCGGAATGCCCGCATGCACGAACAGCGTCCGGTGGAACAAGAGTATGTTCGGCATCGACTCGAACAGGTTCATGTAGGCCTGGAACATCTGCTCCGGCATGTGTCCGACCAGGGTGTTGATGGCCTCGGCCGGCTTGACGCCCCCGTAGATACGCCCGTTGAACTCGAGGTAGTACTCGTGGTTGCCGCGCAGCACGTAGACGTGCTCGGGCGCCGTATTGACGAGCTGCATGACGGCGCGAAGCACGCCGTTGTAGCTAAACATCCCCCGGTCGATGTAGTCGCCCAGCAGCACCAGCTTGACGTCGGGGTTGTTCTTCGGGTCGATGCGATACGCCTCGACCTTGGCGAAGAAGTTGGACTGCATCAGCGCGCCCTTCAGGCAACTGTAGCAGCCGTGCAGGTCGCCCAGGACCACCAGCTCGCACTCGCCTTCGGGGGCCGGGTGAACGTAAACATGACCGTCGAGAAACGGCGCCTCCCCCGCAAACGCCGACACGTCGTGCTTGCCCTCGAGCCGACCGCTGCCCGCGGCCCGCTGTTCTTCGAACAGAGCCATGGTCTTGGTGATGAGGTCGTGATCGAGCTGCGACTGCCGTCGCATCACCACCGGATCGGCCGAGTAGTGCTCTTCGAACTGCTGAAAGAACGGATGGTCGTCGGCGTGCGGCTCGATGCGCTCGGGCTCGCCGATGACCAGGTCCGAGGGGACGGCTTCGATGTCGTCGGGCGATAGGGGAATCTCGGCCTCGAGCAGCGCGCGCACTTCATCGCGAAACTTCACCTCGGCCGGGTGCAGCGTGCCGTCGGCGGCGATCAACTCGTCGATGGTGTCGAGCATTGCCTGCTGATTGCCGGCTCCCATCGAGCGAAAGATCTCGTAACAGCGCAGCTTCAGCTTGTTGTAGACGAAGGTCTCGACGTCCTCCCCCTTGGCCACGACCTCGGTGAACAGGGCGCGAACGCCGTAGTCGATCTCCTGAAAGACTTCGTGAAAATGCGCGGTGAAACGTTCGATGACGTCGTTGCGCGCCGCCTCCTCGGCGTCAGGCATAGCCTGCAGCGCGCGCTCTTGAACGAGCTGCCGGATATAAGAGCGTACGAAGGTCTTTTCGCTTAGGTCGAACTCACCATCGATGTAACCGAATGCCGTCAGATAGAAGATGAGCGCCCTCATCTCCGCTTCGGCGGTATTCGGATCGTCGCTAAACGTCAGCATTCTCAATACCCCTTCTCAATTGAGGAACCGCTCGGAGTCCGGCGTTGGGGCAGCGAGCACGAAGGGGGCAATCTCGGCGTCGAACCCCTCGCCGCTGTCCCGCACCATCTGATACGTGCCGTGCATTGTCCCGCGGGGAGTCTTGAGCACGCACCCCGAGGTGTACTGGAACTGCTGCCCCGGGCCGAGGTGAGGTTGTTCACCGACCACGCCGGGCCCCTGAACCTCCTCCACGACACCGAGGCCGTCGGTAATGATCCAGTGACGCGTCATTAACTTGGCCGGGGCAGTCCCCTCGTTGGCAATGACGACCGTGTAAGCGAACGCGTAGCGGCGCTCGGAAGGCATCGAGTGCTGCGGCAGGTACCGAGACTGGACGGTGACGCGCACTCCTTGGGTGACGGCTTCGGACACGGTGATAGCTTGCCGCGAGATCGTAAGCCAGCGCAACACGGCCCCGAGACCAGGTCACGTCGAGCGGCGGGCCGCGACACGGCTGACAAAGTGTGTCCGGTTACTTCGGGTTCCCGCCGCGACACTGATAAACTCGCGACGACATGTCGCGAGCACTGGGGATGGTCGCGGGCCTCGCGCTGACGCTAGTTTCGTCGGCGGCGGTGGCCCAAAGCGCAGACTACGCGGCCGAAGGCGGCGTATTTTTCGGCGGCAACTTCTACGATGAGCAGAGCGAGCTCGGAAACTCGTTCTTCGACGACCAGGTCGTCGATTCATCGGTCACGTTCGGCATTCGGGCGGCGTTCCTCTGGCTCGGCCGGCTCGGACTGGAAGTCGAAGGCAAGTTCACGCCAACGTCCACCCTCGGCGACGAGGCCGCGGGGCGAGACAGTCGAAGCGCGTCGGTCATTGGCTGGCGCGGCCACGCGATTTATCAGCTGTTCCCGGATTCGGCGTTCCGACCGTTCATCGTCGCCGGCATCGGTGGCGAGACCCTGGTCATCAACGCCCCGGATTCGCTGTCCATCGACAGCCCGGACACGGATTTCACCAGCTACTGGGGCGCCGGCGCCAAGTTCATGTTCGGCGACTCGGGCTTCGGCGCGCGCGCCGACTTCCGCATGATGTTTGCCCCCGGCCGCACCGAGCGGGCCACCAACTACGAAGTCCACGGCGGCATCGTCTGGGAGTTCGGCGGCGGGACGCGCACAGAGACGGTCGTCGTCGAAAAAGAGGTTCCGGTCGAAAAGACCGTGCGCGTCGAAGTGCCCGTGGAGCCGGAGATCAAAGACACCGACGGCGACGGCCTCAACGATCCGGACGACCAGTGCCCGGGCCAGGCCGAGGTGTTCAACAGCATCGACGACACCGACGGCTGCCCGGAGATCGACTCGGATGCCGACGGATTGCTGGGCTCGCGAGATCGCTGCCCGGACGCAGCCGAAGACATGGATGGTCACCAGGACGACGACGGCTGCCCGGACAACGACAACGACGGCGACGGCCGGCCGGACCGCGCCGACAACTGTCCGATGGAGCCCGAGACCATGAACGGCTACCAGGACGCCGACGGCTGCCCCGACGAGATTCCCGAGAAGGTGAAGAAGTTCACCGGTGTCATTCGGGGCATTCGGTTCGCTCGCGGCAAGGCCCGAATCCGACGGAGCTCGCGGCGAGCGCTCAACTCGGCCATTGCCATCATGACCGAGTACCCGGCCCTGCGCATCGAGATCAGCGGTCACACCGACGACCGCGGCGACGCTGACCGCAACGCAGCTCTCTCGCAAAAGCGAGCGGACGCCGTGAAGTTCTACTTCGTCGAAAAGGGCATCGACCCGAGCCGCATCGAGACCATCGGCTACGGCCCGAACCGGCCCATCGCCGACAACGGCAGCCGCGTCGGTCGAGCCGAGAACCGACGCATCGAGTTCCGACTTCTCCCGGGCCCGGCGACCGTGGAGGCCCCGCCGCCGGCCAGCGGCCAACCCGCACCGGCCACGCAGCCGACAACGCCGCCCGGCGGCGGCCAGTAGGCTTCGCTTCCGAAACCAACGGCGCAGCGGTTGTGGCCGCTGCGCCGTTTTCGTTCTGGCCTCGCCGGTTCGTTCGCTCGGACCGGCTAGTCGTCGGCCAGCGCGGTCGGCATGTCGGCGAGGACGTAGGCCAGGACAGCCACCGCGGCGACGTTTTCGCGCAGATCGGTTTCGTCGACCTTGTCGAGGGTGTCGGCGTGGGTGTGGTGGTAGTCGAAGTAGGTTTCTCCCTCGACCCACAGCCCGAGCGCGGGCACGCCGGCCCGGGCCAGCGGCATGATGTCGGCGCCGCCGAAGCCGGCCTTTACCTCGGTCGCGTCGATGGGGCCCAGCAGCGACGCGATGTCGCGCACCCGGGCCACGACGGCATCCCGTTCGGCCGCATCCTGAACCTCGACCTGAAACCCTCGCGGATCGAATCCGCCGCTGTCCGACTCGAGCGCCGCGACGTGCAGGCCGATCTCGTCGTCGTGGTCGCGCGCGTACGCGAGGGCCCCGCGAAGGCCATTTTCCTCGTTGGTGAACAAAACCACGCGAATGGTCCGCCGCGGCTGAAGCCCAAGGTTCCGCAGTACCGTGAGGGCCTGCATCATAATGACAACGCCGGTGCCGTCGTCGTGGGCCCCCTGTCCGACGTCCCACGAGTCGAGGTGCGCTCCGATGACGACGATTTCGCCGGGGCGCTCGCGTCCGCGGAGCTCGGCCACGACGTTGGCCGACTCGGCGTCGGGCAGCACGCGCCCACTCGTGCGAAGCCGCACCCGGACCCGCTCGCCGGCCGCCGCGAGCCGCGCCATCAGATCGGCATCTTCGGTCGAAACCGCGACCGCCGGAATTCGGCGCACGGCGTCGTCGTAGCGCGTCGCTCCTGTGTGCGGCGACCGCAGGCTGTGGGCCGTCACCGACCGCACCATCACGGCGATCGCCCCGAGCCGAGCGGCGGCCACCGGGCCGGTACTGCGATAGCGAACCGTTTGCCCGTAGCCGGCTCCTTCGTCCCGGTCATAGGCGGGCATGGCGGCGTTGAACAAGACGATCTTGCCCTTGACCGCGGCTTCGCCAAGCCGCTCGAGCTCCGCGAAGTCGCGCACCACGACCACGTCGCCAGTAACCCCGGCGCGGGTCGTTGCCACCGTTCCCCCCAGGCCCAACACGAACAGGTCGCGCTCGACCGGTCCGAGCACGGCGCCGGACTCCTCCCCGCGCACCCAGTGCGGCACCATGACCTTCTCCGCCGCGACGTTGACGTGGCCATCGGCCTGAAGAGCCGACAGCGCCCACGCGACCGCTCGCTCGAGATTTGCCGATCCAGACAGGCGCGGGCCGATCTTGTCGGTCAAGTAGCTGAGCTTTTTCCAGGCGCCCTGGTCGGAGAGCGCAGCCGCGATGATGCGGTCCGCGACCTCGCGATACTCGTCGACCAAGGGCGTCGGAAACAGACCCGGCGAGACCGGACGCACCCCCGCCACCGGTGTAACCGCCCCGGCCTGCGCCGGCACGGGCGCGGGTTTGGCGGCCGCGACCGGCCCGGCACCCGGGGCCGCTGCGGGCCTGGGTCCGCACGCGATCACCGCGCAAAGCGTTGAAAGAACGAAACTTATCGAGGCAACGCGGCGAACCATCTCGGCGCGATGCTCGCCCGTGGTGTCCGGGCGGGTCAACGGTTCCGGCCGTTTGTCGCGATCCGTCCTCAACTTGCCCCTGGGATGGACGACCCGGTATCCGACGATGGATCTTGGAACAGTCATTGGCTTGGTGCTCGGGTTCGCCCTGATCATCGTTTCGATCCTGCTGGACGGTTCGATCGGGAGCTTCATCAACATTCCCGGTCTGCTGATCGTCGTCGGCGGAACCGTTGCCGCCACGCTGATCGCCGAGAACATGTCGAACGTGATCACGTCGTTCAAGATCGCGATGAAGACCTTCTTCAACAAGCCAGTCGCCATCGACGAGACCATCAAGACTCTGTCGGAGCTCGCGGTGGTCGTCCGCAAAGAGGGCCTGCTCGCCCTCGAGAATCAGGAAATCACCGACCCGTACCTCGCCAAGGGCGTGCGTCTGGCTGTCGACGGCATCCCGCCCGAGGAAATCAAAGCGACGCTCAAGGCCGAGCTGACCTCTCTCAAGGACCGCCACGCCCGCGGCAAGAAGATGTTCGCGTTCATGTGCGCAACGGCACCGTCCATGGGCATGGTCGGCACCCTGATCGGTCTGGTCAACATGCTCAAGAACATGAGCGACCCGTCGGCCATTGGCCCCGCCATGGCCGTCGCCCTCCTGACCACGTTCTACGGCGCCGTTCTCGCGTTCGTCATCTTCGGGCCCTTCTCGGAGAAGCTCGGCATGCGCTCGAAAGAGGAAACCGCCAACATGGCGGTCATCCTCGAGGGCCTGGACTCGGTGCTCAAGGGCGAAAACGCGCGCATCGTCCAGGAGAAGCTCGAAGGCTTCCTGGCCCCGGCCGACCGCAGCGCCAGCGAAGAATAGAGGACAACAGTCATGGCCGATGAAGATCTGACAGCGGACGAAGAAGAAGAAGGAGGTGGTGGCGAATGGATGGCGACCTTCGCCGACCTGATGTCCCTTCTCATGACCTTCTTCGTGCTTCTTCTTTCCTTCGCCACGATGGACATCACCAAGTTCCGCATGGCCCTGGGCTCGGTAAAGGACGCCTTCGGTGTCGAGTACCACCACCCGGGAAACATCGAAGCGGTATCCACCAGCATCATCCAGTTCTCGAAGGAAGAGAGCTCGAGACAAATCCAGACGGTAAAGTTCGACCTTCTGCGGGTCGTGAAGCAAAAGATTAAGGAAGCCGGTCTGGCCCAGGTCATCGAAGCGGAAATGGGCGCGCGAGGCGTGGTCGTGCGGGTCAAAGGGCAGGTTCTGTACGGATCTGGTTCGGCCGACCTGCGAGACGACGGCGCGCGCCGGACGCTCGATGCCGTGGTCGAGATCGCCAAGCTGCTCGGCCACCCGCTCACGGTCGAAGGACACACCGACGACCGCCCTATCAGCACCCGCAAGTACCCGTCGAACTGGGAGCTGTCGACCGCGCGCGCGAGAAGCGCGATGGACTACCTCGCGCAAAACGGCGTGCCCTTGAAAACCATGGGCATCGCCGGCTACGCCCACATGAAGCCGCTGGTGCCCAACGACACCGAAGAAAACCGAGCCCGCAACCGCCGGGTCGAGTTCGTGTTCGTCCGCGATTCCGCCAAGCCGGTCAAAGAACTCGAGCAGCGCCTCGAAAAAGACGAACGCATTCGCGCTATCACTCGCGAAGAGGAAGAGGCAGCCCGGGCCGAACTCGAGCGCCTTCGCGCCGACGACGAAGCGCGACGCGAGATGGAACAGGCCCGCCTCGCCCGCGAGGCCGCCGATGGCACCCCGCCGGGCGACCAGGCAGCGGCGACGGGCGAATCAGTCCCTGCCGACGGCGCGCCCGAGGCCGATGGCAAAAGCCCCGCGCCGGACGCCGCCAACAGCGCCGCCCCGTCGGCCGTCCCGGCCGCGAGCACGACGCCGTAGGGTCCGGGCTACCAGCGCCCGGTCCAGACCACGGCGGCGCCCTGCCGGGTCGGCGCAACGGTCAGCCCGTCGGTCGGCTCCGCCGAGTCGCCAAACACGAAGTATTTGACCGCGGCGCCCGCTACCAGGGCCGTACCAACGCCTAGCGCGGCGAGACCAATCACGCGCTGAGACTCCGCGGTGTCCAGCGAGTTGCGGTACTCGTCGAGGGAGCTCGCGCTGTCGGCGTCGCCCTCCGAGGAAAACGAGAGCGCCGTGAACGTGGCGCCGACGCCGATGCCAGCGACGCCGAGCCCGAGCAAGGTGACCGCGACCGTGTCTTTGTACCAGGGCCCCGAATCGCCCCGACCGGCCGCGCCCGTCGACGTGAGCTCGAGCGAGCGCGATGCGTTCGGTTCTTCCGGGTCCGGCGCAAGCTCGGCCTGGTCCTCGGCACTCCCCTCTGGCGCTTCGGGTGCCCCTACGGGCTCTTTCGAGCCAGCGGGCCGGGAGGCCAGGGCCGTTTCGCATTTGGTGAGACTTCCCTGGGCCGCTTCGGCGTGCATCGCCGGTGGGTTGGTGGCCAGAAACTCGCGGTAAAGCACCACGGCGCTGCCGCAGTCACCGGACAGCCGCTCGGCCTGGGCCATCGCGAACAGGAACGTCGGCCGAGGGTCGATGGCGTACCCATCCTCGAATTCGTCGATGGCGGCTTCGTACTCTTGTTTGCCGTAGTACTCGAGACCGCGGTCGAGATGCTCGCGCGCGGTCGGGTCCATGGCGACCTTGCCGTGGTCCTGGGCTCTGGCGGGCGCCGCCGTGGCCGCGAGCGCAAGCAGCGCGACGAGCCACGCAACGAATCGCACCGAGCGAAGACAGTGGGTCATGGTGTGGTCTTCTTCGTGGTTTGCTTTATGGCGCCTGCGGTGGCGCCCCACCAAAGCGCTTCGTGTCCGCGCTACATGCCCGGCAGCAGCGCGGAGTCGGGGTTCCAACCGGCACCGTTCTTCTTCTCGGCGGCCTTTCGGTCCGGGCGTGCCGAGGCGCGCCCGGCCTTTCGGTCGCGGCGCACTTTTCGCCGCTGGCGCCGCTTTTCAACGGGCTCGCCGCCGCTGTCGGCCTCGACCTCGGCTTCGCCCTCGAAGACGAGGCCCGCGTTGTCGTCGCGGGGCGCCTCGTCAGAATCATCCGCGGCCGCCTGTGCGGCATCGGCGGGCTCGTCGGCGGTCGCTCGTTCGGCCGGCTGGTTCGTTTGGCGTCGGCCGACCGCGGTTGTCGGCGCGGCCTGGTCCGTCGGGCTGTCGCTCTCGTTGAGGGCGCTGGACGGGACCGCGACGGAAACGTCGGCGGCCGTGGCCACCGGCGCCGGAGCAGGGACCGGAGCCGGAGCCGCCGCCGGGGCGGACGCGCCGGGCAACGCCCCACCGCCGAAGACGAACGCGGCCACCGCCGCGCCGATCAGGGCGGCGCCAATGCCGGTCATCGTGCGCGCGCGACGCTGAGCCCGCGCGAGCTCGGCCAGCGACTTCTGCGACTCCGCCAGCAGGGCCGATACGGAATCGGCGGTGGAGTCGGCGCGCGCGGGCTGGTTTTCCTCGATGAGCAGCGATTCGAGCGCCGACGCGCCATCGGCGACTCGCGTAGTCGGCCGCGGGGCATCGCCGCCAGACAGCAACCCCGTGTTGGCCAACGCGTCCTGGGGCCCGGTTCCCCGCGGGCCCGGGATGGGAGGCGGCGCGGACGGCAAGCGGCGCGTGCTGGCCGCCCGCGGGTCTTGGTCGTCGTCGTCTTCGTCGTCCTCGCCGTCCTTGGAAAAGCAGTCGACGATCAAGACGCTGGGCTCGTCGCTCAGCTTCGCGACTTTCCGCTTGCCCCGGGGTGCGGGCGCCGGGCGCACGCCGAAGTCTTCCGGAAACAGCTCCGTGAGCAGCTCGGCCACGTCGAGAGGCGACGTGGACAGGCGCTCGTCGCGGGCGAAGCTTTCGAGATCGCGCTGCAAGTCGCGCGCGCTCCGGTACCTCGCCAGCTTGTCTCGCGACAGCGCGCGCCGCACGATGCGCTCGAGCTCTTCGGGGTAGTCGGGCCGCCGCAGCGCCGGTGACGGCGCGTCCTCCGACGCGATCTTGTTGAGAATCTCGAGTTCGCTGCCGCCTTTGAACAGGCGCGTTCCGGTGGTCATCTCGAACAGCAAGATGCCGATGGAAAAGACGTCGCTCATGCGGTCGAGGGCTTCGCCCCGACACTGCTCTGGCGACATGTAGGCGATCTTGCCCTTGAGCGTCCCCGCTCGCGTCTGGGTCTGGTGAGACGCAGCCTTGGCCACGCCGAAGTCCAGGACCTTGCTCGAACCGTCGTGGGTAACAATCACGTTCGACGGCGACACGTCGCGGTGAACGATGCCGAGGGGCGTGCCGGCGCCGTCGTTCTTTTCGTGGGCGTAGTGCAGGCCCGCGCACACGCCCATGCCGATGGAAATGGCCACGCCAAGCGGCAGCTTGACGCGCTTGCGCTGAGCCCTGGCGAGAATCTCGCGGACGTCGCGCCCGCGCAGGTATTCCATGGCGAAGTAGTAGTTGCCGGCGTACTCGCCGATGTCGAACACCTGCACGATGTTCGGGTGATGGAGAGTCGCGGCCAACCGCGCCTCGTCCAGGAACATGCGCACGAACCCTTTTTGGTCGGCGAACTGGGGCAGGATCCTCTTGAGGACAACCTGCTTTTCGAAGCCCTGGATTCCGACGGACCGGGCGAGGTGAACCTCGGCCATGCCGCCGACCGCGAGTCGGCGAATCAGCTCGTACTTGCCAACTTGCGCCCCTGGTTCAAGCGCCTGTAGCTCTGCTGCGGCCCCCACTTCAATTCAAGAATTGGCCGTAACCGCCTGTTCTTCAAGCGTAAAGTCTGGAGTCATCGATCCCACAAAACGCCAGGGGCGCTTAAACTGGGTGATCGTGCGACAGGCAGCGTGGCGCGCTTGGGTGCCCGCCGAGCACCCTACAACGGTGCCTCGGTTGTGCCGTCAGCTGGCGACGACGATCCGGTCACCGAGATGGAATCGCCGCGCAAACGAACGCGCCCGGCCGCACCACCACCGCCACCGGCGTTGTCGTCGGTACCGACCCCGGTGGTGCTGCCACCCGCAGTGCCGCCGGCTTCGTTGCCCGCCCCACCGTCGCCACCACGAGCTCCCTCGCCGGCGGCAGCGCCACCCGATGCTCGGCTCACGGCCTTGCGGCCATCGGTTCCATTTTCACCGGCCGTGGTCTGGTCGGCACCGGCACCACCGCCGCCGCCGTTGGTCGCGACCACCCCCTGCAGGTCGATGGTCACCGCCTCGAGCAGAACCGCGCCGCCCGCGCCACCACCGCCGCCGCCGTCGTCGTTGAGACCACCGCCGCCGCCGGCACCGCCAGCGTTGATCGACCCCGCGACCGTGATGAGCAGCGTGCCCGTCGCCGAAATTTGCATGGCGCCGCCACCGCCACCGCCGTACCCGCGCCCGGGACCGCCGCCGCCGGCGCCGCCGCCGGAACCTCCGACAATGGGTACAAGGGCGTCGTCGCCGACGATACCCCCGCCTTCACCGCCGGCACTCGCCGCGCGATCGCCGCCATTGCCACCGCGCGCCACGTGGCCCGCGCCGCCGCCACCGGCATCACCCGCGAGGTTGCTGGCGCCCACTCCGCGCCCCGGGCCTGTGCCGTCTGGCGATGTCGGCGTGCCGCCGTCGAAGCCGCCGGGACCGCCGACGTTGCCGGCGCCGCGCACGTCGAAGTCGCCGCCGATGGAGACATCGCCAGCGATGGCCAACACCAGCGCGCGATCGCCGATCACGCGCACGTTGGTGTCTTCAACGGTCAACCCGGTGGCCGAGAACACCGCCAAATCGGGCGCGCCCGCGCCCTGACTCAAGATCGTGAAGCGAACGCCGCTGCCGATTACCGACGTTCCGTCCGCGTCGCGGCGAATGGTGCCGGCCGACGTGTCGATCGTGACCGCACCGTCGGCATCCAGGATATCGATGGGCTCGCTGCCGTCCTGCCACAACCCGCTCGGAAAGTTCGAGGGCTCGTAGGGGGGCGTTACGTCGCCATCGCCGTCCCCGTCCCCGTCGCCATCGCCATCGCCATCGCCGCCCGGGTCGCCGTCGCCGTCGCCGTCGCCGTCACCACTGGTCGTCGGGTCGTCGTCACCGTCGCCGTCACCGGGCGTCGCGGGGTCGCCGTCGCCATCGCCATCGCCGGTCGTCGTGTCGTCGGGCGTGTCGGGTACGACATCGCCCACGCACTGGTCGGCGACGTCGTCGCTCGCCTCGGTGCCGAAGCGACGACCCGACGGACATGCTCCGTCCGAGAAGCTGCAGTACCCCGCCGCCTCGCAGACCCCGCCCACGCCGCACTGCTCGTCGGCGGCACAGACAAATCCATCCCGCGCGACGCAGCCACTCGCGAGCGCCAGGAGCGCCGCGGCGGTGATCGCGACGAAGAGCCTCAGCTGCTCCGAAATCGTCGTCATCCCCCAGTTAACTGGGTACCGCGCGGCGGCATCGGCATCAATCCAGAAACCGTCTGTAACAAATCGAACGAAAAACAAAGCCGGGGCTCGCACTGCGAGCCCCGGCCAAGTTCGAACGGTATGCGCTGAACTCTACGGGTTCAGCTTGATGGTCAAGACGTCATCGCCGTCGCCATCGGTCTGTCCGGTAACGATGATGTTCCCGGCGAAGTCAGTGGTTACATCGTTGACGATGTCGTTGCCGCTCACGTCGATCTGACGCGGAAACAGTCGGTCGAGGTTGCTGTCGACCTTGCGTACCCAGACGTCGAAGTTGCCGTCGCCGTTCACGACCGACCCGGCAACGATGACGTTGTCAGCCGAGTCCACGGTGACACCAGCCGACATGTCGTCGTCGCTGTCATTGACGAAGGTCGTCTGCGTAATCAGCGTACCGTCGGCGTCGAGCTTGAGCAGGCGAATCGTCGTGGTCAACCCCTGCTCGTCACCGACGACCAGCAGATGGCCCACGCTGTCGTACGCCACGCCCGTCACGATGCCGAAGTCGGCGTCGAGAAGACCCGCCAGCGGGATGATGTTGCTCTGGTTGAGGTCCGCGTCGTAGGTCACGACGAACGTGCCGTTGCCGTTGACCGCGACCGCAATGTTGCCGGCGCTGTCCATCGAGATGGCGGCCGCGTTGTCCAGACCGCCACTGTTGAACGGGGTCGCCAGCTCAACGTTGTTGGTTGCGTCGACCTTGCCGACCACGACGTCGCCGCTGTCGGCCACGTCCGCCACGAAGAAGATATCGCTGCCGATGGTCGTCACGTCCACCGCACGCGCCTCGCCGAGACCGGCGAGCGACGGGGTGCGAACCACGTTGCCCGCCGCGTCAAGTCCGGCCAGGTACAGCGTACCGTCGGGATTGTTACCGAAGACGACCGGGTTGCGGTCGAGCAGCACGGCGACCTCGGCGCCGGTGCCGGCGGCGATGTTCTTCTGGAACAGCACCTCGCCGTTCGGGTCCAGCTTGCGCAGGAAGATGTTGTCGCCGTCGGTGCCGGCCACCAGGATGTTGCCAAAGGCGTCGGCCGCTACGCCACCGCCCTGCTGGTCGCCGTCGAGCCGCGGGGCGTCGATGACTTCGGTGTCGCCGGCGTCGGGCGTCTCGCAGATCTCGACGTTGTCCATGGCGCCGCTGCCGGAGAACTTCACGACCGCTTTGGCCACGTTGCACTCTTCCTGCTCCGGCAGGGTCACGTCGATGCGCACGTTGTTGCCCATGGGGGGAACCGAGGTCTCGAAGACCCGATTGCCATCGGCGTCGAAGAACTTGATGTAGACGGGCTCCTCGCGAAGGTCCACGTCGAGGAGCGTGAGGCCCGGAATGCAGACCGACTCGTCGAAGGTGAACTCGAACCGGGCGCCGCCGGCGTTGTCGTCGGGCTCGCGGCTGATGAAGCCGCGCTCGATGTCGCCCTCTTCCCAGCACTCCTGGGAGATGAGGAGGTTGCCAAGCCCGTCGAAGGCCAGGTCGTCGTCACCGCCGGTCGGATTGTCCGAGTCGAACGCAACGGGCAGGCCGGGCAGCCGGCCCTTCGGGTCGCGGAACGCCTCGATCCGAACGCCGTCGTTGGCGTACACGTCGTTGAGGATCCGCGCCGCGTCGATCTCGACGCCGTCGCTATCGACGTCGAAGTCGAGGGTCTTGCACTCCACCGGCAGCTCCGGCGGGAGCGGCAGCGGAATGTGCTCGTCGCCGGGCGCGCCATCGCGGGAGTCGCCGCGCTGGTTCTGGCCCTGAATGCCGGTTTCAATCTCGCCGGTCAGCGAGCAGCCCGCTGTCGGAAGGCCGACAACGAGAGCGAACAGAGTTGCGTGGGAAATGCTTTGGTTGCGAAGAAGCATGGGGTGTCTGTCTCCAGTGCCCGGCGGGGGCGACCGGGCCTAGAGCACCCTCTGTGCCATTCGCAACTAGCTGAATCGTGGTGGGGGTGAAGTGAACCTTCGTGGAGCCCTGTCGTGAAATCGGAAGAGGTCTCCGATATTCGATGGGTCAGTAAACCACCCTACGTTCTGAAGCACACAAAAAGGGCCTCGCCGGCGTGGCGAGGCCCCATGAGTGCTGGTTACTCCCAGCGAACCAATTGTGCGCTAGACGAGAGGTTCGTTTGCGCCTAAGGCGCCGACTCAAAGAAATTTCGCACGATGCGAGACTCGGCGGTGAGCGCGTCCAGGGTGGTTTGCGCCGACTGCTTGGTGATGACTTCTTCGAGCCGGGCGACGCATTTGGGACACGGCTGCGGCGCGATCCGGGTCATCGCCAGCAGCACGCCCTCCCGCACGACGCGGTCAGTGCGCTCGGCGTGCTTGAGCAGGGCGTCCAGCGCCTCGGCGCCCTTGCTGCCCATCTTGGCGATGGAAAGCAGCGCCCGCTCGGCCCGGGGAAGCCCCGGCTGGCCCACCGCGATGTCGGTGGCCTCGAGGTACTCCGTGTAGCAACCAATGTTGCTCTTGCACTTCACGCCAACCTCGGCCCGCCACTTGTTCTCCTGAAAGGTCGCAGCGTAGCGGCGATAGGCGTCGGCCTGGGCCTGGGCCTGAATCTGCTTGGCGCTGTCTTTTTTGGCCTTCTTGGCCTTCTTGTCTTCTTTGTCGGCGGCGTCCTCGAACTTCTTGATCATCGAGTCGAGGGGCTTGAGGTCTTTCTTCGTCCGGGCCAGGCGCCCGTAGGCGATACCGGCCGCCAGGCGAATCTGCTCTTCCTGGCCATCGTCGGAGAACTGCTTGCCGAGCCACTCGAGCCCCTTGGTGCCCGTCGCGACCATCGAGTACTTGTCGATGGCGAGGGGCCGCACCGCGTCGTCGGTGCTGTCGCTGACCATGTAGTTGTAGAGCGCTGACTCCGCCTTGGGCCCGCCAATCTTGGACAGCGCGTCGAGAATGGCGCTGTGGGTCGGCGGCCCCGGCTCTCCGGTCTGCGGGTTGAAAAACGACGTCTTGCTCGGCTTCGACAAGGCCTCGGCGAGAACCGGCACCGACGACGGCGCACGGAAGTCGCCCAGCAGCGTGGCGGCCTTGAACTCGAGGTTGCCCGGCGCCACCTCGGCGAAGTTGTTTTCCTTGGCGAACTTTTCGAGCGCCGCGTGCTTGCCGGTGAACACCTTGATGAGCTCGGGCACCACCGGCTTGCCGATGCCGGTGAGGGCGCGGCGGGCCTGCTGGTAGATCGCGGGCTTTTCGTAGAGCGCGATGAGCATGGGCTGGAGCGCCTTGGCGCTGCCGGTTTCCCCCAGCGAGTTCGCCGCCGCGGCCGCCACCTTGAGGGGCTGCTGCTTGGCGTCTGCCTCGAGCACCTGAATCAAGGTGCTTACCACCTGCGGGTTGTCGCCGAACTTTCCGAGCGCCTGAACGGCCGCAATGCGGGCCCGCTGCCCCGGCGACAGCTTCGGCATCTTCTTCTTCACGACGTTGACCAGCGCCGTGATGGTCTCGCCGTCCTTGATTCCAGCCTCGGCGGCTTCGCCCAGCGCCTGGGCGGCCGTCGCCGTGTCCTCGATGGAGGACTGGTTGCCGATGTCCAGGTTGTCCACGGCCTGGCGCAGAAACGGCACGGCCGGCTCCCAGTTGGGCCCCGGAAGCTCGGAGCCATCGACCGCCAGCGGCTTTTCGTGGCCGGCCAGCGTGATGATTCCGCGGAGGACCGTCGACGGGTAGTTGTGCTTCTCCCAGAACTTGCCCAGCGGGTCGATCGCCGCCGGGTTCTTGAGCTGGACGAGCCGCTGAAACGCTTCCTTGGCCTCGTCGCCATTGCCGCTCTCGAGCTTTTCGACCCAGGTGTTTGGATCGTAGGGGTCCGATGGACACCCGGCGAGCACCATCGCGAAGAGCCCGGCGAAGACGGCAGCTACCGCGTTCGAACGTCGAGACATTCGGATTCCTTTCATTCCTCAAAAAAATGCCGGCGAGGCGGGCCTCGGGGGCTCGCCTCGCCGGCAGTGTATCTCAGCGACTCGCGCCCAAGGGGCTACTGGGAGCGAGAGTTGATGGCGAACATAATGTTCTTATAGTCCGCCGCGTACGCGGTCTTGAGCACCCGGTTGATGACCTTGGCGCTCGTGCCCTTGTCCGCCTGGAGGATGAGCAAGCCCTTGAGGCATGTTTCGGCGGGATCCTTCGGCGGCGTTCCCGAACGGCAGTACTTCTTCTCGCTGTCGGACAGCTGGTCGAAGTTGAGCACGAACTCGGTGTGCTCCTTGCGGAGCCGCTCGTAGAGCTCGACGATCTTCCACTCCATCGAAGTGTCGGCCTCGATGGTCCGCGGATCCGCCATGCCCTCGCCCTCGAACGAAATCGAGTCGGCGGACACCACGATGATCGGCGCGCGCTTGAGGGTCGCCTTGTTGGTCGCGCTCGGCAGCTCGACCCCCCGTTGGGCCATGACGATCTCACCCGTGGCCGAGAACGACATCAGGAGGAACGTGACCAGAATGGTCATCATGTCCACGAAGGGGACGACGTTGAGCGAGACGTTGCTCTCTTTCCTGCCGCCGCCACCGCCGCCACCGAGGTGCTTGAAGGGGACGGAGGACAGGAGTCTGGGGCCTGGTGCGTGTACTGGCATTCCTTCGTCCTCCTACTGAGTGAACCGCACCGACAGTGAGTTGGGGTCGACAAAGCCGACATCCTTGAACCCGCTGGCAATGGACGTATCCATGGCGCCGATGATGTCGTCGTAGACGACGGCGTCCTCGGCAGCGAGCTCAATTTCCTCGCGATCGGTGAAGATCGCCATCTCTTTGTACTCCCTGAGAACCTCTTCGAGGCCCGCGAAGTCGTACTGACCCTCGCCAGTGTTGGCGATCTGCCGGCGGTCGCCGATGGTAAGGCCAACCCAGATGGCGTTTTGCGTAACGAGCACCGACGCCTTGGGCGGCGGCTCCTCTTCGATGACCTTTTCGGTGTCGCGGCCAATGCCCTTCGGCTTGATGTTGATCTGCGCCAGGTTGCTCCACACGGCGGTAACCATGAGGAACGCCGTGAGGCAGCTCAACAAGTCGATGAAGGGGACAACGTTGAGTTCAACGTTGAGGTTCTTGCCGCTGCCTCCACCCGTGTCTATCTGTGCGCCCATTGGGGCCTCCTATAGAGTTTGGGGTGGAAGAACTAGGCGCCGGGCTGCATGGCCGACCGATGAGCGGTGACCAGGTTTACGACCTGAACGGTGACCTCGTTGATGTCGTCGGTGATGCTCTGGGTCTTGCCGTTGAGCAGCGAGAAGCCGACCAGGCCCACGAGCGAGCTGCCGATACCGAAGGCGGTGCAGTTGAGGGCCTCGGCGATACCTTCGGCGAGAATCGCGGCCTTGCGGCTCGCGTCGGCGCCGGCGGCGCCGCCGAAGGACTTGATCATGCCGGCGATGGTGCCGAGCAGACCGGCCATAACCGCGAAGTTGGCGAGCATGGCCAGGTACGCGGTGCGGGCGTTGACCTTGGGAAGCTCGCGCAGAGCGGCCTCGTCCATGGCGGCCTGCACTTCGCCGTCCGACTTGTTGAACTTCATCAGACCGGCCTGAACGATGCGGGTCATCGGCGTCGGGTTGCCCGAGCAAACTTTGATCGCGCCCTGAACGTTGCCGCTCATGACCTGGCTCTTGAGCAGTGCCAGGAGCTTGTCTTTGTCTACGGTTGCTTTGAAGAGGAAAACCGCGCGCTCCACGATGATGGCAACCATCACAATGAGGCTGGTGAGGATGGGCCACATACCCCATCCGCCTGCGTGAAATGCGTGAGCAATAGCGTCGATCATGTCTACCGTGCCCTCCTGAGGCCGAGTTGAGATTGAACGGGCCCGGCTCTAAGCAAGTGCGGCGCCACGTCGGCAAGCGCAGGCAATCACTGGCGAATTTTGATTCTAGGCGCTCGGTTGGGGGAGTCGCGCCCCGTTGCATCCTGGGACGATCGTAGCGAAATGCCCCGAACGTGACGGGCGACCTTTCGCGACCAGTGAGTCTGGATCTCCGAGCGGCGTACCCGCCCGTTGGAGGACCAGACTCCCGAGCGGCGCCGGGCGTCTGGCCATCGCCGCAGCGCCTCGTGCTACCAATGAGCGTCGTGTTTCGCGTCGGCGTCCTCGAGATCAGCGCGGTGGCCCTCGTTTTGTTCGTGGTGCTGCTCCCGGCCCGGACCCCGGACGTCCTGCCGCCGTCGCCTCCCCTCGAGCCGGACACCGCCGAGGCGATCGGTCGCTACCAGGCCCAGCTTGCCGCGAACCCGGCCGACGGCACGGCCGCCGAAGCTCTCGCGGAGCTTCTCGTCGCAGCCGGCTACCACGACTGGTCGCTGCGCCTGGCCGGCGAGGCGACCCGCCACGGCGCGTCGCCGGACCGCTGGCGGGCCATGCTGGCCGTCTCGGCGACCCACGCGGACCGGGTCGAGATCAAGAAGGCTTTCGAGTGGGGCGAGCGCGCCCTGGCCGAGTGCGGCCAGCCCCACGCCGCGTGCCCGGAGCACGAGCGCATTCGCCTGCGCATCTACGTCGCGCAGCTCGGAGCCGGCCTCGAGTCCGGCATCGACCCCAGGCTCGACCCCGCGAAGTTTCGCGAAGCCATCAGCACCACTGGCGTAGTCCGGGCGCGGGTCCCGGCCATGGACACCACAGAGCCGCCGCCGACGCCAGCACCGGCCCCTGACGGCCCTTAGTCGAGCTCGAACGGCCTCGAACGGCCGGCCAGCGCAACGGGCCGTCACGACGCGGCGCGCCGCCAACGCCGCCTTGCGCGCGGATCCGCCCCCGGCGACCTCGTCAAGGGCTGGTCCGCACGGCTGGCAGTCGCCCGAAACCGGCTACACTAGGGGAGATGAGAGCCTGTTTGATGGGGTTGTCCTTGCTCCTGGCGTCTGCCTGCGGTGGCGCCGGAAGCAAGTCTCGGGACTTGATGACCCCCAAGCAGATCACCGCCAACGCCAAACCTTCCATCGTGCGCATCGAGGTCGAGGGTCACGACGGCTCGCGGGGCATCGGCACCGGGTTCTTCGTGGCCAGCAATGGCCGCATTGCCACCAACCTGCACGTGATCGTTCAGGCGAAGATCGCGCGGGTCGTGCTGCTCGACGGCACCGAGTTCCCCGTGTCGTCGGTCTACGCGGTCGACGAAAACCGCGACCTCGCCATCATCGGCATCAGCACCGAGAAGCAAACGCCGGCGCTGCAGCTCGGCGACAGCGACCGGGTCGCCGAGGGCGAAAAGGTGATCGCCATCGGCAACCCGCAGGGCTTCGACTACACGGTGTCTGACGGGCTTGTCAGCGGCGTGCGACGGGCGGCCGGGCTCACCATGCTGCAGATCTCGGCGCCCATCAGCCAGGGTTCGAGCGGCGGGCCGCTGTTCAATGAGTACGGTGAGGTCATCGGCGTCGCCACGCTTCTGGCTCGCGAGGGCCAGAACCTCAACTTCGCGGTGCCCGCCAACTACCTGCGCCCCATGCTGCAGCAAAACGCCGAGGCCGCGAGCTTCGAAGCGTTCTCCGAAGTCACCGCCCGGGTCGACGAGCGGTCGGACGCCCCGCGCGTGGTCCGCAAGATTCCCCGCCACCCCGTGTCGCTGCTCGACAACTGCGACGACCCGGCCCTGACGGTGGCCGTCGGAGAGATCCTGTCGGCCATTCGAAAGGGGGCGCCCATCTACAACAGCGGCGACCACGAAGCCTGCTTTCGCATCTACGAGGGCACCGCCCTGCGCCTCGAGCGCGAGGTGGGCGAGTGTCGGGGGGTGCGCGACGCCCTCGGACAGGGCTTGCTCCGCGCCGAGACCCTCGAGACGTTTACCGAGAAAGCCTGGGCCATGCGCGACGCCTTCGACGGCGTGCTGTCCGTGGTGGAGCGCAAGCTCGAGGCGGAAGACCGCACCCTGCCCGTTCCCGAATAGCCGGCCGCAATCCCGGCGGGCCGTCAAGAATGACGACGAGCGGTCGAGGGCGTCTCTGGCGCCCCGCGAACAACGCCTCTGTTGACGGCTAGTTAGCCGCAAAACCGCGCCGGCAGCGGCGTTGGTCTGCTTTTGGCAATACCCGGGTGCGCGAACATGTCCGGGTACCTGCCATACGGTTGTCAGTGGATCGACGACGACGACATCGCCGCGGTCGTCGAAGCTCTCCGCTCTCCTCTCATTACCCAGGGGCCGGGGGTTCAGTCGTTCGAAGGCGCCCTGTGCGCCTACGTCGGCGCCTCCTACGCCAGCGCCGTCTCGAGCGGTACGGCCGCCCTGCACCTGGCCTACAAGGCTCTCGGCCTCGGTGAGGGCGACGAGATCATCACCACGCCGGTTACCTTCGTGGCCACCGCCGCCGCCGCCGTCCAGTGCGGTGCCGGCGTGCGTTTCGCCGACGTCGACCCGCGCACGGGCAACCTCGACATCGCGTCCGTTGCGTCGCTGATTGGCGCGCGCACCCGCGGCATTGCGGCCGTGCACCTGGGCGGCGAACCGGCCGACCTGCGCGAGCTTCGCGCCCTGTGCGACCAGCACGGCCTGTGGCTGGTCGAGGACGCCAGCCACGCCCTCGGCGCGAGCTATCGCGGTACGCGCATTGGCAGCTGCGCCTACTCGGACGCCACGGTCTTTTCGTTTCACCCCGTCAAGCACGTCACCTGCGGAGAAGGCGGCGCGGTTACGACCTCGCGCCCCGATGTCGACCGCGCCGTCAAACGCCTGCGCCACCACGCGGTCGTGCGCGACCCGGCCGAGCTTTCGAGCGAAGCGCCGGGCCCCTGGTACTACGAAGTCCACGAGCTCGGCTTTAACTACCGAATCACCGACCTGCAGTGCGCGCTGGGCACCTCTCAGCTCGCAAAGCAGCCGGCCTGGGTCGAGCGCCGCCGCGAAATCGCCGACCGCTACCGCACCCGGCTGGCCCAGCGGTTTGGCGGTCTGGTCTCGGGCCAGAAGTGCCGGGCCGACCGCGAGAGCGCCTACCACCTCTTCATTGCGCTGCTCGAGCTCGATGCCTTCGGCGTAGCCCGCGCCGACGTGATGCGCTCGCTCCACGACCAGGGCGTCGGCTCGCAGGTCCACTACATCCCCGTGTCGGAGCAGCCGTTTTACCGCGACTGCATCACCGCCGGACGTCTATCGGGCGTCCATGAGTACTACCGACGCGCTCTCTCCTTGCCCATGTATCCGCGGCTGGCCGACAGCGATGTCGATCGCGTCGTGGATGCGCTGAGCGTCGCCCTCGACCGCAACGTCGAAAGCCGTCGCAAAGCCGCCTAGTCACGCACCCGCAGAAGTCAACCGCCGAGGAAGTTACAGATGTCCAGAAAGAACTTCGACATGCTCACCACCGTGCTCACCGACAAGACCGTGCTGGTCACCGGAGGCACCGGGTCGTTTGGCAAGGCGTTTTGCCGGGCAGCGCTCGACTCGCAGGTCAAAAAGCTCATCGTGTTCTCGCGCGACGAGCAAAAGCACTACGCCATGCAGCGCGAGTTTTCCGATCCGCGCATGCGCTTCTTCGTCGGCGACATTCGCGACGGCGCGCGGCTGCGCACCGCGTTTCGCAACGTCGACATCGTGATTCACGCGGCGGCCATGAAGCACGTGCCCATCTGCGAGTACAACCCCATCGAAGCGGTCCGCACGAACATCGAGGGCGCGCGTCACATCATCGAGGCGGCCCTCGAAAACGACGTCGAAAAGGTACTGTCACTGTCCACCGACAAGGCCGTTGCGCCGGCCAACCTCTACGGCGCGTCGAAGCTGTGCATGGAAAAGCTGCTCACGGCCGCCAACGCCTACTCGGGCACCCGGGACACGCGGTTTTCACTGGTTCGCTACGGCAACGTGATGGGCTCGGCCGGCAGCGTCATTCCGCTGTTTCGCAACCAGGCCGAGAAGGAAGGGCGGCTCACGATCACCGACGAGCGCATGACCCGCTTTTGGATCGACATGGACGGCGCTATCGAACTCGTGCTCCAGGGTCTGGCGCGCATGCGCGGCGGTGAGATCTTCATTCCCAAGCTGCCGACCACCGACATCGTCACCCTGGCCGAGGCCATGGCGCCGGGCATGCCGCGCGAGTGCATCGGCATTCGCCCCGGCGAAAAACTCCACGAAACCCTCATCAGCGAAGAGGAAGCGCGACGCACACGCGACCTCGGCGACCTGTTGGTAATCTCGCCCGAGTTCCAGTTCCACGACCGGAGCCGGGACCTGCCGGGCGACCCGCTGCCCGATGATTTCCGGTACCGCAGCGACCAGCCCGAGTTCCGCCTCGACGTGGACGCGGCTCGCGAGCTCCTCGGAAAGGTCGCGTGAGCCGAACCGGCACAGCGACTCGCCACCTGCGCGCGGCGATTCTTCGCACGGACGCTTCTCCGGTGACCGACCCGGGCAGCCCCATGCGACTGCTGGCACTGGCCGAGGCGCTGCGTGAGCGCGGCATCGAGTCGACCTTTGCCCTCAGCCCCGGCGCCATGGCGATGGCGACGGTCGTCGAGCGTGCGGGGTTCGCCACCGAGACGGTGTGGGCCGCGAGCGGCCACGCGAGCGACTCGCAGTCCGTGCTGGCGCTGGCGCGCGATCGCGCGGCCGACAGCGTCGTGTGCGACGGCCTCAGCTTCGGCGCCCGCTACTTCGACCAGCTGCGCGCCGCCGGCCTGCGCACGGTAGCCATCGACGATACCGGGCGCGACGTGCCGGCGGACGTGGTCGTCAACGCCGCCATGCTCGACGCCCCGGCCCCCGGGCGCAAAACGCGCGCCGCCGTCGAGCTCACCGGTGCCGAACACGCGCTCATTCGGAGCGAGTTCCATCGCTTTCCGCCCGCCGCGGCGGACCCGCACGCCGCACTTCCGACATGCGGCTCGCGCAAACCGCGACTGCTGCTCGCCTGCGGCGCGGTCGATTCGACCGGTGCCGCCGCGCGACTGCTGAGCCTGCTGCCGCGCCGCCAACCGCTCGCCGTATCGGTGCTCCAGGGCCCCCAGTGCTCGAACGCCCGGCAGCTTGCGCTCGCCGCCGACGCGGCCACCGCCGCCGGACACGCCGTCGAAATCGTGGGGCGCGACGGCCACGTGTCCGTCGAGATGGCCCACGCCGACGTCGCCGTGTGCACTGGCGCGGGAACGCTTTGGGAGCTCGCCTACTTCGGCGTCCCCACTCTCGCGCTGGCCACGTCGAGTCGCCAGGAAAGCCTGGTCGCTGCCCTGCGCCGTCGGGGCGCCGTGCACGGCGGGTGCTGGCTCAAAAGCGCGCCCGACGCGCTCATCACCGGACTCATCGACGAGCTCATCGGCGACATGGCCCTGCGCCGCCGACTGCATCGCGCCTTTTCAACGCTGGTAGACGGCCTCGGCGCGGCGCGCATCGCGCGCCATATCGACAACGCGACCGCCGTTGTCGAAGCTCGCGCCGCCTGACCTGCGCCCGGGAGTCTTCCATGGCCGAGAATTTTCACGTCATCGCAGCCGCCGAAGAGCCGGCATCCGACACCATCGCGACCATTCGCGAAGGCATCGGCGAGCGCTGCTTCGTGTTGCGGGGCATGTTCGATCCCGGGCGACTCGCGCGCTTGAAGTCGGAACTGCACGCGTTGAGCCGCCGGCGTGATGCCCTCGACGCCCCCCTCGTGCGCGGCTGTGCCAACCACCACCGGCTGGTCGACAGCCCGTACGAGTCTGACGCCCCGGCGTTTCGCCGCGAGTTCGTCAATCTGCACTGGAACGAAGGCAGTGGCGACGTCAATCGCTTTGGCCGGGTGCTCGCCGGCCTGCGTCACGCCATCATTGGACTGGACCCCGCCACGTCGATCGAAGCCGGCGACGGCCGGGTATCGCTGTTTCGAATCGACCACTACCCATCGGGCGGCGGTTTTTGCGGCCCGCGCGTCGGCGACGTCAACGGCGTCGAGCTGTCGCTGTTGATGTCTCAGTACGGCGAGGACTACCGCAGCGGGGGGCTGTTCTACATCGACCGCGGCAACCGCCACCACTTCGTCGATGGCCAGACCCGCTTTGGCGACCTGGTCGTTCTGCCGGCCGGCGCCGTGTGGGGCGTCTACCCCATCGACGTCGAGCGGCCGGTCGACCTTCTGGTCGCCGGCGGCCGCTGGTCCCTGTCGACGCCGTTCGCCCCGCTCGAAGGCGCGAGCTAGCTGGTCCCCTGTTTGATGGTTCAGGCGAAGCCCCTGACCCGACGCAACCCCGAAACGGCGAAGCGCCCCGCTCGCTGTGGAGCGGGGCGCGCCGGATGTTGGGGTGAGTGATGGGGTTTGAACCCACGGCCCCCAGAGCCACAATCTGGTGCTCTACCAACTGAGCTACACCCACCGTAATCGTTGTTCGTCGTTCGCCCTGGTCGTTCGTCAACGGCGTGTGCCTGCCAAGACGGCCCGCCTGGCAGGACTTGAACCTGCGACCTTGGGCTTAGAAGGCCCCTGCTCTATCCAGCTGAGCTACAGGCGGAGGTTCGGCTGCCAGCATTGGACGGCGAACGAAGCTGCTATTCGGTTGTCATCGTTGGCACGACCGGGGCCGTGACGTGGTCGGGGTGAGAGGATTTGAACCTCCGACTCCCTGCTCCCAAAGCAGGTGCGCTACCAGACTGCGCCACACCCCGTCGGCAAGGGGAGCAAACGTTTACAGGGAAACTCAGGCGTTTGCAACCCGGAAGTAGTCTAGCAGAAGGGGCCGCAGGGCCCTCATCGCTCGTGCCCGGTGAGACAGCTCATTCTTGGTCCCGACGCCCAGCTCGGCGAAGGTGGCCTCCAGTTCGGGGGCGTAAAACAGCGGATCGTAACCAAAGCCGCCGCTGCCCCGCGGCGCCTCCAGAATCAGCCCTTCGCAGGCCCCGTCGGCGCTCATGACGTCGGCGCCCAGCCGGCCGCGGGGGTCCGCAAGTACCAGCACCGAGCGAAACCGGGCGGTCCGCCGCGCCGACGGCACCCCGGCCAGCTCGGCCAACAGCTTGTCATTGTTTGCCTGGTCGTCTCCGTGGGCGCCCGCAAACCGGGCGCTGTAAACGCCCGGGGCGCCGTCGAGGGCATCGACCTCGAGGCCGCTGTCGTCGGCCAGCGCCGGCAGCCCCGTCGCCTCGGCGACCTCGCGCGCCTTCTTGGTGGCGTTGGCCAGGAACGTGTCGCCGTCCTCGACCGTGTCGGGCAAATCCGGGGCCGCATCGCCAACCGACACCACGGCGATGCCGGTGTCGGCCAACAGCGCGCGCAGCTCGACCAGCTTGCCCTGGTTGCGAGTCGCAAAAACGAGCTGGCTCGAGGTCATTTCGCCGCTGCCGCGATGGCGTCCCGCTGGGCGGCACACAGGCGCTCGACGCCCTGGGCGGCCAGGTCGATGAGCTCATCGAGTTGCTTGCGCGAAAACGGGTTGCCCTCGGCGGTGCCCTGAACTTCGACCAGGTTGCCGTCGGCGGTCATGACCACGTTCATGTCGACGTCGGCCGCGCTGTCCTCGACGTACGGCAGATCGAGGCGCGCTTCGCCCTCGAGAATGCCGACCGACACGGCCGCCACCTGCTTCGGCAGCACCGCCTCGACCGACGGAACCAGCCCGCGCTCTACCAGACCGCGCACGGCGACCGCCATGGCCACGTAGGCGCCGGTGATCGATGCCGTTCGGGTGCCGCCGTCGGCCTGCAGCACGTCGCAGTCGACCGTGATCGAGCGCGGCCCCAGGGCCTTCATGTCGACCACCGACCGCAAGGAGCGACCGATGAGCCGCTGAATCTCTTTGCCGCGGCCCCCGGGATTTCGGCCTGAACGGGTGTGGGTCGACCGCGGCAGCATCGCGTACTCGGCCGTGACCCAGCCTTGCCCTTCCTGGACAAAAGGCGGCACCTTTTCCTCGACCGACGCGGCGCACAGCACCCACGTGTCGCCGGTCTTGATGAGCGCCGAGCCTTCGGCATGGCGCTGAAAGCCGGTGGTGATTTCGATGGTGCGGGGCTCGTCGTTTCGTCGGCCGTCGGGGCGAGGCATGCGCGCAGCCTACTCGCGCGCGATGGCCTTGGCCAGCGCTTCGCAGATATCCGCGCGCACTTTGGCCTCCAGCAACTCGCCGCCTTCGATGGGGTGATCGATGAATCCGATCTCAACCAGCACCGCCGGCATGGTGGCCCCCAACAAAACATGGTGGGACTCCTGCCGCACGCCGCGGTCGTCCTGGCGCCCGCGGACCCGGCGCATCTGGCGCTGAATGCGCTGGGCCAACATGGCGGCGCGGGGCAAAGACAAGCCGCGCTCGATGTCGTCGAGAACGAAACTGATGTCGCGCTCGACCCCCAACCGCGGGGCACCATCGTCGACCCGCAGGGCCCGACCGTCGATGTCGAGCGCGTCCGGCGACAAGACGAAGGTCTCGAACCCGCGGCGCGAGCGGTCGAACGACGCGTTGGCATGCAGACTCACGAACAAATCAGCACGACGCTCGTTGGCGAAGCGGGCTCGCTGGCGCAGGGACAGGTAGCGATCGTCTCGTCGAGTGAGCGCAACTCGCAGCCCCCGGGCGCGAAGTCGGGTGGCGAGCTCCTGGGCGTAGGCGAGGGTGACGGATTTTTCGTACAGGCCCTCTCGTATCGAGGGCGCGCCGGCGTTGGTGCCCCCGTGCCCGGGATCGATGACCACCAGAGGCGCGGCCTTCGGCCCGGGAGCTGCCGGCCCGGAGGACCCAGAAGGCGCGGCCCGCGCGGTGCGCGCCCGGCGCGACGGGCGCGAATCTGGCTCGGCAGGCGTCGCGGAAGCCGCCACGACCGCAACGCAACTCGCAGCAATGAGTAGTCCCTTCCGCATCCGACCTAATCCTACATGTAGGACCAAGTCGGACACAAGAAAACGGAGCGGGCGGGCTGCTTGACGCAACCACCCGCGAACGCTAGGTTTTTCGTGTAGATGAGCGGCCTGGCTCGCACCGACCGCGGCGCACTCACGGTCGTGTTGCTCGCGGTCATCGCTCTGGAGCTGGCCCTCAACCGGCTGCTGGTGCCCGTGCTGCGCCCCACCGATGCGGCGGCCGGCGGCTGGTACGAGCACGTCGACCGGCTGGCGCTGTTCATCTTCTACTTCGCCAGCGCCCTCGCGGTCGCGGCGCTCGCGCGGCAGCTCGTCGGCATCGGCGCCACCGTGAGCCGCGCCGACCGGCTCGCCCGCGTGACCTCCGGGGGCCTGGTCGCCACCGGAACCGCCTTTGCCGTGCTGGGCGCCATCGCTATCGCGACGCCCCTGACCGACGGGCTCACCTTCGCGTTCCAGATCGCCTTCACCGCCACGTTGCTGTTCGTCCTCGCGACCCAGGTCGAGCGGGGCGGAGACACGCGCACCAAAATCGGCATCGCCCTGGTAGCCATTCCGCTGCTCGTGCACGCGTACGGGCCGCTGGCGCTGCGCATCGTGTTCGACGCCCATCCGAGCATGGGGCAAAACCTGCCCGACGGCGCGCTGCACCTGCCCGAACGCCTGCAGGCGGCCGGGCAATGGGCGCTCGTGGTCGCCGCCCTCGTCGCACCGTATTGCTTTGCCCCGCGACCGCTATCGACCAACGCCTTGCGGCCGGGCCCGCTCATCGCCGCCGGCGCGGTCGCCATCGTCGGCGCTGTGATCGTTCGCAACCACTACGAAGACGGCATGCGGTTGGCCATGCGCGGCTTTGGCATCGATCTCGGCCCGGCAGCCCCCGGCTCGCTGATTGCCCTGTACCTGTTGGCCCTGGCCTCGATCACGTGGACCCTCGTGGCGTGCTGGTCGGCCGAGTCCGCCGCGCGCCGGCAGATCGGCATCGGCCTGGGACTGCTGGCCACCGCTGGCTACACGTTCTCGTGGCCCATGATGTACCTGGTCCCGGTCGCCGGGTTGCTGGCGATCAGTTCCGCCGCGCGAACCGTCGGCCAACAGGAGGCCGCGGCCTCGTCTGGCGGCAACGCCTTTCGAACGCCTCCCATCGACGACGAAACCTGGGTCCAGTACATCCGATCGGTGGTGGCCGCCCTGCGCGGTCCCCACGGCGACGAGCTATCGACGTCGGCCCTCACCGCCTCCGGCGAACGAGACGTCAAGAACACCACGGTGGTCACGACCCGACGCGGTATCACTATCACCGTGCGGGTGTCGCGCGCGGCCGGCTCGATCGGCGCCATCGACGTGCAGCTGGGCAACTCGGTCGACGCAACCGCGGCGCCCGCGTGGTCGCTGCACGCGCGGAGCGAGCGCCGGATGGCGAGCGGCTCGCACCCGGCGCCCCCGGCCACCAATGCCCCGCCCGTAAAGACCGAGGACCCCGCCTTCGACCGGCGCTTTCGCATCCGGGACCGCAAGGCCTATACCGGCCTGTTGCTCGACGACGGACTGCGCGCTCGGGCGACGGCCCTTATCGACGGGTGGCTGGCCTACTGGCCCGGCACGTGCCTTTACTTCCGAGTGGTGCCCGGGGTGGGCGCGCCGATCGACCACCCCATCCCCATCAGCGAGCTGGCGTCGCGCGGCGATGGTTCGCCCGACCGGCTACTGTCGCTCATCGAGCTACTGTGCGACCTGGGCCTTCGAGTCGCCCTCGACGAGCTGGCGTCGGCGCCAGCCGCCGATGACGACGGCGACGGCGACGCGCCCGCCAGCGAGTAACGGCAAACGCGAGCACAGGTGCTACAAACCTCGTCGGTGCGCGTCTATCTATTCGACATCGATGGGACCATCCTGCTCTCTGGGGGTGCCGGCTCGCGGGCGCTAAACCGCGTGATGCTGGCCCGCCACCAGATCGACGACGCCATGAGCGTGGTTCGGGCAGGTGGCAAAACCGACCCGATGATCGTCGACGAAATGTTTCGCCACCACCTCGGACGCGGCGCGGAGCCCGACGAGATTGCAGCCATCCTTACCGACTATCCGCCCCTGCTCGCTGAAGAGCTGCCGCGCTCGGAGTCGTTTCGCACCATGCCGGGCGCCCTCGACGCGGTTCGCCACCTGCACAGCCTCGAAGGCGTGACCCTGGGCATCGCCACGGGAAACATCGAGGCCACGGCGCAGCTCAAGCTCGAACACGCGGGCGTATGGGACCTGTTTGAGTTCGGCGGCTACGCCGACGACTCGGCGGTGCGGGCCGAGCTCGTAGCGGCCGCCATCGAGCGGGCGCGCAGCCACACCGGCGACGCCGTTGGCGAAGACGAAATCGTCGTGGTCGGCGACACGCCGTACGACATCCAGGCCGCGCGAGCGTGCGGCGTGCAGGTCATTGCGGTGCCCACCGGCAGCTACGACCGAGCCACCCTCGACGACTGCGAACCAGACTGGCTGTTCGAAACTCTCGAAGAGCTGCCCGCCTGGCACGCGGCCCGCTAGGGTCTCGGCCGGCCAGGGCGCGCGCGAACGGCGCTACTCGTCGATGCTGGTCTCGACCTTGTCGGGCACCGTCGGCGCCTCGACCGCGGGCTCTACATCGTCGGCGGGCGCAGGCTCGTCGGGCTGGACCGGTTCGCCGCCCGGCGCGTCGTTGCCCGGTTCGTTCGCCGGGTCCGTCGGGTCCGCGGCGGACGAGTCGCCGCCCTCGTCCGGCTCGGGCCCCGCGCCGCTCGCTCCGCCGCCCAGCATCTCGATCTGGCGCGTGGCCATGGTGGCCTTCGAGCCGCCCGGGTGGTGCGACAAATAGCGACGATAGGCCTGCACGGCCTGGTCGGTGAGCCCCTGGAACCGATACGCCTCGGCCACGCCGATCAGGGCGTCCTGGTACCGGGGCGAAATGCCCAGAGCCGCCCGGAACTTGGCGTGCGCGCTGGCGAACTGGCGAAACTCCACGTGGCAGTACCCCAGGCCCGTGAGCGCCGCTACGCCCCCCGGGTTGATGTCGAGGGCGTCGTTGTAGAGGTCCATGGCGCGCTTGCAGTCGCCGTTTTCCGAGAGTCGGTCGGCGCGCTCGAGCAGGCCGTCGTAGTCGCGCGGCTGAGCCGGCTCGGTCTTGCCGTCGTTGTCCCCGTCGTCCGGCGCGGCGTTCGCAGCCGCGCCCGTGCCCGTCGGCTCGATGACCTCGGGCGGCAGCGGATCCGACTGCACCACGACCGAGCGCGACTCGATGCGGGTCATCGCCCGCTGGGCGCCCTCGTGCCCGGGGCTCGCCGACAGCACCGCCTGAATCTCCGCCCGCGCGGTCGCGAGATCGCCATCCGCCAACGCGGCGAGGCCCAGCCGGTACCGGCCTCGGACGTCGCCCAGGCGAGCGACCTGGCCAAACAGGCGCCGCGCGTCAGCGAGGCGATCGTCCCGCTCGCGAAGCAACGCCTGTACGTACAGGGCATCCACCTCGCGCTGATTGGCCGTGAGTACCGGCTTGAGAACACCATCGACTTCGCTGGCTCGGCGACCGAGCAGCCGAAGCACATCGGCTCGCGCCACGTTGGCCGCGGGGCTGGTTCGGTCGCGCTCGAGCGCGGCGGCCGCAAGCTTCTGCGCTTCGCGGGTGAGCTTGCGGGCGTCGTCCCGAAGAGCGGCCGAGTCACCGGTGCCGGCGGCCGCCTGGTCGAGCACGTGCTGTGCCTGCGCGGCGAGCACGCGCGACAGCGCCGCATCGGCGCCGGCCGGCATTGAATCGGTCTGCGCGACGATGGGCCGCAGCGCCTCGGCGGCCGCGGCAAGCGCGGCGGTGTCTTCGATGCGAACTGCCTCGAGCGCCCGCGCGACCATCTCGGCGTTGCCGTCCGCCGCCGGGTCGTCCACCGACGCGGTGTCGACGGGCGTTTGTCCATCGCCGGCGGTGGTGATTCCGCTGAGCTCCGGCGCCTCGCCATCGCCGCGAAAGACGAACAGGTACAGGGCGGCGACCGCAAACGCGATCACCACCAGCGACGCGACGACGATCCACTTGCCCGCCCCGGTGCCTGCAGGCAGGTCGAACTCGCCCGAGATTTCGGCGGCCGGATCATCGAATGGCGCGCGCTCGTCTTCGGGTTCGACAAACGACGGTCGCTTCTGCCGCCCGTCGCCCCCGACGAACGCGGCCTCGCCCGTGGCCGCGGCCTTGCGAAAGCCCCCGGTGGGGCCGCTCGGGCCGCGCTGACCTTCGGCGAGCCGGGGCGCCGCCGGGCTGGCCCATTCGCCGCTGCGCTCGGCCGATGGCTTGCCGGCAAACGACGGATCGGCCGCCACGGCCTGGCTCGGCGCCGCGGCGGCCGCCGGTGGTGGCGCAACCGAGGGCCGCCGGGGCGCGGCAGCGGGCGGCGCGACCGACGGACTCGCCGCCGGCGCCGACGCCGCCGTGGGAGCGCCCATCGGCAGCGTGCTGCCGGGCGCGGGCTTGGCCCCGGCCGGCTTGGCTCCGGTGTCGATGAGGGACGACTCGGTGGGCTGGGCGATGGGGCCAGGCGCCGAGCTCGCGGGCGGGATGGATCCAATCGCCTGGATGCGGCGGCTGTGCCCGCGGGCCTCGTCGGCCACGCGGAAAAACGACGACAGCTCGTTGATGTCGCCCAGCGGCTTCCACGTTTTGCCGGTTCGAGAAATCTCGCAGTTGCGGTTCACCAGCCCCGCGGCGATCCACTGCTGCAGCGTGGCGAGCTCCGACGTGGTGCGAATCTCGCCGTCTTCGAGGCGGATCAGCCAGGTGCGTTGAGCCGGTGGTACCGACGAACCGGGGGTGACCGGGTGCGGAACGGCTCCTTCGAGCTTTCGCACTCGGAACAAGTGCCCGCAGTTGGTGCACTTGACGGTCACGCCACCGGGCTTGAGCCGCGACTCGTCGAGCTCGTACTCGGTGCCGCACTTCTCACACTTGACGTCCATGTCGGCGCGCGAACCGAGGCTTAGCACGGCCCCCCGGAGCTGTCATCATACGGCGGCCGCTACCGAAAAACCAAAGATCCGGCCCCGGGCGAGAGCGGGTGGCCCGGGGCCCGTTCGCAGCGCCCTGCTGCCCCTTCTTCGGCGACCGGCCGCGGGCGTCCGGCGGCCGCCGCGCCCCGCGTCGCAATGAGGCTCCGTCGGGGCTCCGCCGCCGCAGGACAGCGTTCGCCCCGGCGCGGTTGAGCGGTCGCCGCCGCTACGGCTGCGTTTCCAGGGTGATACCATGGCGCCATGGCGTCGCCATCCGATGGCCACCAGCAAGAGCGGTCCGCCGAGCGGGTCAAGGTCGAGGCGTTCGTCAAGGTTGTCGGTGACGGCGACAAGGAGTTCGTGTTTCGCACGCGCGACCTGTCCGCCCACGGGCTGTTCCTGTACACGCGGGTCGCGCACATCTACCCCTTTCGGGTGGGCTCGAAGATGACTCTCGAGCTCTACGACTACGACACGTTCGTGCGCGCCACGGTTGTGGTGGTGCGCATCGTCGAGCCCAACAGCGTCGAGGCCGATAGCTACCCAACGGGATTCGGCGTGCGCATCGTCGATTGCGACGATCAGAACCGCGCGGCCCTCGAGCAGATGATCGAACGGGCCGCGAGCGGCGCGCTGTACTGAGTCGGTCTCGGCCGGGCGTCGCCGGTCCGGGCGGTCTGGGATCGAGGGCTGCGAGCGCTCGGCAGGCGACCGACTCGAGGCGACCTGTCGCTCGAGAAACACGAACGTTCGTTCGGACACACGAAGTACAGCAAGTGACCTATCTCGCAGGGTGTTGCAGCCGGCGAAGCGGCCTCACACTGTCCAACACGTCCCTGCAATCGCGGTTCGCCGAACTTCGTTCGGAGTACGGTGGCCGCGAAACGGGGAGGTACGCATGCGCAACCTAGGAATTTTCGCGCTTCTTTTGATCTGGCTGGTCGCCGCCTGTGGCGACGACGACGCGGCCACCGGAGACACAACCGGCGGCGACACAACCGACGACACCACCGATACGACCGACACCACCGGCACGGGTGACGGCGACTCGGATACCGGCACCGACGAAGAGCCGACGACACCGCCCGACGATGAGGCCGAGTGCGGCGACGCGCGAGTCGAGGGCGACGAAGAGTGCGACGACGGCAACAACGACGACGAGGACGCGTGCAACGCCGACTGCACGTTCACCTGCGGTGACGGTCGCCTGGGCAGCAACGAAAACTGCGACATCGGCATTGAAAGCGGCGAGGGCGCCTGTCCGAGCGACTGCGACGACGGCGACGCCTGCACCGACGATTCTGTCGCCGGTGCGGAGTGCGAGCAGCAGTGCGTCAACGCGCCCATCACCGAGCCGGTCAACGACGACGGCTGCTGCCCCGACGGCGGCAACGCCAACAACGACAGCGACTGCGCCGCCGTGTGCGGCAACGGCGTCGTCGAGGAAGGCGAAGTCTGCGACACCAGCATCGAGGCCGGCCTGCCCGGCGCCTGCCCGACCGACTGCGACGACGGCCAGGTCTGCACCGCCGACGTGCTCGAAAACGCCGGCACCTGCCAGGCGACCTGCACCAACACGGAAATCACCGAGCCGGCCAACGACGACGGCTGCTGCCCGGCCGGCGGCAACAGCAACAACGACAACGACTGCTCGGCCAGCTGCGGCAACGGCGAGGTCGAAGACGGCGAAACCTGCGACACCGCCATCGAGGCCGGTCAGCCCGGCGCCTGCCCCACCGAGTGCAGCGACGGCGACGCCTGTACCCGCGACGTGCTCGTCTCGGGCGGCACCTGCAACGCGGCCTGCAGCTTCCCGGACATCACCACGCCGGCCAACGACGACGGCTGCTGCCCGGACGGAGCGAACAACAACAACGACAACGACTGCCCGGTGACCTGCGGCAACGGCGTCCCCGAAGAGGGCGAACAGTGCGACGACGGCAACACCGACGACGGTGACGGCTGCAGCGCCGAGTGCTCGTTCGAGGGGCGTACGTACCGCATCACGACCCTGGAACTCCGCGATCCGCACATTTGGCTCGCCCCGATCGTGTTCCCATGCCAGGACGTGACCACCAGTGGCCCCTTCGGCTTCTCCGTCAACGGCGTCATCTCCGACTCGATCAATGGACTCGAGCTCAACCTGCTCACCCAGTTGAGCCCGGCGCGCCAGGACGCCCCGGGCGGCGACGTGAGCGTCATCACCGCCGAATGCGAGGAAGCGAACGGCGGAGTCTCCTGCTCGAACGCCGATCCGGCCAACGTCACGTCAACGACGTTCACCAACACATCGTCGGGCACGTGCCTCGAGCCAGTGCCCGGCACGACCTCGGGCTACGACCCGCCCATCCAGCCGCCCGCCGACGGCTGCTTCGCATCGGAGGCAGTGAGTCTGACGATCGACCTCGCCGGAGCCCCGATCGCTCTCACCGGGGCGCAGGTAGCTGCCGAATACTCGGGCTCACCCCCCCGCCAGCTCCTGGGTGGTCTCGTGACCGGCTTCATTAGCGAAGAGGACGCCGACGATATCTCGATCGAGATCGACCTGATCGGGGAGATCGTGCTTTCCTCGGCCCTGCGCGGCGGCACCGACAACTGCAGTGCTCCCTCCCCGGAGGTCGGCGATCGCGACACCGGTCCCGACGGGGAGCCGGGTTGGTGGTTCTACCTCTATTTCGAAGCCGAGGAAGTCCCCTTCACCGACAACACGTCCGGCCTGCGCGCCGACGAACAAGCTGCGCTGATGTCTCTACCGTAGGGTTTCAGCCAGAACACTCACAGACCTGGGGCTCGGCGTATCGCCGGGCCCCTTTTTTCGTTTCCCGGGCTTGCCCGGTCGAACACTGGCGCCGGCTAGACCAAAACGGGTTATCGAACGCGGCCAAACAGGCCGACACGGCGTTGTGTCTGTAGCGTCGTCGGGTTTAGCTCGTGAGATGGCGCCCGGGATGAAGCTACGCGTTGCCTCCGCGCTCGCCGCCGCCTTGGCTTGGTCGGCGTGCACGAAAGCCAATCCTCGTTTCTGTGACGAGGAGACTCCCTGCACGGATCCCGATCGACCGTTTTGCGACCTCGACGGCTCCACGCCCGCGTCCGAAGGAACGTCGAACTCCTGCGTTCCCGCTCCCGACGACGATACGGTCGGCGACGATAGCGATGACGACCCCGTCCGGGAGAACTTTAGTCTAACGGTCACCTTGTCCGGCAATGGCTCGGGAACCGTGCTCGGCCCGGCCGACCTCGAGTGCGACCAGGAACCATGTACGGCGAGTTTCGCCGCAGGTTCGGAGATTCAACTATCCGCTCGTGCAATCGGCGACGACGTCTTCGTTGGCTGGGGCGGAGTATGTGACGGCTTCGGCACCTGCACGATAGCCATGACCGAGGACCGAGAGGTGCATGCCACCTTCTCAATAGCGCGTTCAATTGACACCGTCGTTTCGATTGCCGGCCAGCGACTCGGGCCACCGGGCGACGAAGGTGACCTGGTGGCGCTCGAAGACGGTGGCACCCTTTGGGGGGCGACCGTCGAGGAGTCCATTGTCATCGGAGAAGCGGAAATAGAGGTCGACTCCGCTTCGGGCATCCTCGCTCGCTTCGATGCAAACGGAGACCTCATGTGGCATCGCCTGGTCGGCGAATCGGTGCGCGCGCTGGCACCGACGCGTGAGGGAGCCATCGCCGCCATTTTCGAAGAAGACGACGTCGCAGGTGTCATCGTCGATATCGAACTGCAGGATGGTTCCTTTAACTGGGAACGCACGATTTCAGCCTCCGGCGATGGCTTCAGCATTTTGTCGTTGGCATCGACACCCACCGGCGAAATCGTCCTGAGTGGCGCGCAAATCGGCACGATCGACTTCGGCCCCTTCGAACTCTTCCCACAGGCGCAGCTTTCGGGCTACGTCGCGTGGCTATCGGAACGCGGCCAGTTTGTGCGAGCCCGACGCCTCGGCAGTCGCGGGGATCGAATGACGCAGCCAGGCATTCCGGTGGCGGTCCACGTGGCCGCAACGGGCGATGTGTACGCGACCGGCATCACACAAACGTCCATCGACTTTCTACCCAACGACGACGAGCGAGGAGAAAAACGCGGAGAAACTGGCGGTTTCTACTACTTTCTCGGCAAGTACAATCCGCAAGGTTCGTTCGAGTGGTCGCATCTCATCGGTGCGCCGGATGGCCGCGATGGGGCGCTCAGTCTGGTATTGCCGCGTGCCGTCACCGCGGACGAGGACGTCCTGTTTTACGCCAGCGGTAATGAGACTTTGTCGCTCGACCAGAGCGAAGCCAACATCATCTCGGATCTAGATCGCGACGTCTTTCTCGCTCGGTACTCGGCACAGTCGGGTGCGTTCGTGAACGCGAAGGCTTACCGCAGCGCCGACCGAGAGAGCACGTTCATCGGCGATACGTCCGGCGCCATCGAGCTCGACGTGCGTGGCCAACTCAGTATCTCCGGCGCCTTCGAAGGAATCCTGGACTTTGGTGGTGCCTCGGTCAGCTGCCGAGTCGATTGCGTGTGTGGATTCGTGGCGACGTTGGCCCCCGCAAGCCTCGAGCCGATCTGGTCGACACGAATCGAAAGCCAGGAGTCGGCCTGCCGTATCGCCGCCGCGGGCCCGCTCGCCTTCGACTCGCTGGGGCGCGTGGCTGTCCTGCTTGGCGCCTCAGGGCGTGCCCGCGTCGGTGGAACGCTGATTGATGTCGGCGAGGACGTCGATTCCACTGCGATTCTTCGCCTGAACCCGTAGCGCTAGCCCCGCCAACGTATTGACTTCACTGCCAGCTTCGCCATTCCTCGCGATGAATGTTTTCACGCAACCCGGCGGTCGGGGGGCCGATACCGGGGGCGCTGCTCATGTCGGAAATCCATTCACTCTCACGCAACGCCTTCATTCGCGAGTTTCGCCAGGGACTCGACGTTCGCCCCGAGTCGGCCCTGGGCGGGGAACTCGAGGCGCGAGGATACGACCTCGACGCTCTCGACTCGGCCGACGGCGCCGAGGACGGAGTTCTTTCCGGGGAGCTCGGACTGGGTCTGCTGTTCGACTCGGCCAACGGCCCCCGGGGCGACCGGCACAAGCCCCGGCTTTCGAGCCGCGGTGACGAGGGCCGCTTGCTCCGGGCAGCCCACGCCTCGAAGGTAAGCGGCCGCGAGGCGGCCCGCATCGAAAACGGTCGCCTGGATGCCCACGTAAACGGCCCCGTGCGGCCGCCAACTGTCGACCCGACCGCGGGCCTAAGCCTCGAGGAAATCGAGGCGCTCGCGTACGAGCACTACCTCACGGGCGACGTGAACAAGCTCGTCGAACTTTTCAACGCCAGCCCGGGTGACACCGTTGGCGACGTGCTCAAGGTTCTCATTACCAACCACGGCGAGCCCACAATGGGGCGCCGCGGACTCGGCGTACTCGATCCGACGATGAACGCGCTGCTGCACCGAATTCGCAGCCACGGCTCCATCGAGACTCAGGCGCGGGCCGCCAGCAAGGTCATGGCCCGCATCGGCAACGAAAGCCTGGCCAATCCCAAGACGGCCAAGAACTACCCGCTGATGGTCCACGCGACCGAGCTCATGCAGCGTGGCGAAGTCGCCGTGCGGGCTCACGACTACGGCGCCAAGGAGTTCGAGAAGGCCTTCTCGATGATGCCGAACTACATCGACGCGGGCCACGTGCCGCTCATCGAAAGAACCTTCGACCATGTCCTCGCGAGCAGCGTCCGAATTCGTGCCCAACGAATGGTCCGTGGTGAAGATGCCGTCGCCGAGGCTACACGCCTCGGACGACTGACCGGTGCCGCGGCAAGCGGAATCGACCGGCTGCACCGACGCAGCGCCCGGGCCCAGGGGATGCTTTCCCATATGTTCGACGTGCAACTAGCGGCCGTCAGCGCGATGGGGGGCCAAGGAATCAAAGCTGTCGTAGACGCTCCGGGCAAGGTTTTGTTTGCCGGCGCGAACGCAATGTCTCCCGGTATCAACCTGAACGACGCCAGCGCCCCGACAACGGTAGCCGAACTTCAGGCGCGAACGACCGCGCTGCTCGACGAAGCCATCGCTGCAGACGCTGTTGGCCCTATCTACCACCGCGCGAACGGCACCGCGGACCTGAGCATGCATCCAGACCTCGCCATCCTTCAAACCAACTCGGAGACCTTCTATGAAATCGGTTTCCAAAAGGCATCGAGCGAGTATTTGGCCGATAGGGAGCCGACTCCGTGACCACTGGACGTAGCAGTCTCGCCCTCGCTGTCGACCGTATGCGTGCTCGCCGTACTAACGGCTGGAAACGTGGCGCAGCAGTCTTGGTCGCGGCGACGATCGTGGCGGTCTTCTACTACAGAGACAGGCGTCGAACAGAACCAGACGCTGCGCGCGACGTGTACTTCGCTCTGATGCCCGAGATTTCAGCAGATCTGATGCGTCGTCCGGTGCTCGGGAGGATCTTCGACCATTCGCCGTTTCAGGGGGTTGGCAACTACCTCTACTTCGACTTGGCGCCGCTTGGCCTGACGCGAACAACCACCAAAGAGCTTAGGCTGCGCTGCCGGGCAGCGGCGCTCGGGACACTGCGGGAGGACGAGCGCCCGCACTACATCAACGTGGGAAAATGGGACAACTGGTCGCGACTCGCCGGCCCCGTACGCTACGAATCGCTCGCCGCGTCGGTGCGACGGGTGGTCGTGACCCACGCGGAGTTCCGACGCTCTGCCGGCAGGTCGCGCACCCCCGGTACCGACCTCGCGTACGTCAAGCGGCTCGGCCACCTGGTGGGGCTTGCCGAGCTCGACCGCGGCGATCTCGACGGCCTCGCCGAGGAAGTCGCCATCAAGGCCTCGCTCGAAACCCCGGTGCCGGACCTCGCCGAGGCGTTCGAAACCGCCCTGGACCAGGCGCGCTAGCCGAGGCAGGCCACACCGGGCCGGGCAGCCCCTGCCCGGCCCGACACCCCCTAGCGCAGGGGCGCGTCGACGACGTTCGAAAGCTCGCCGAGAACGTTGGCAAGCATGGTGTCGAGATGGCGCAGGCGAATGCTGATCTCGCGAGCAATGTTGAGCACCAGCAGCGTGTAGGCCTCGGGATGCTCGCGGTGCAGGGTTCCAATGGCGGCGTGAGGCAAGACCGCGGCGGAGGTCGGCTCGAGGGCGCGCACGTCGGCCGACCGCGGCTGAATATCGACGAGACTCATCTCGCCGACCACGGCTCCCTGCCCCAGAGTCGCAATTTGAACCTCGTTGCCGCACCGAGCCTGCTTAAAGACGCCCAGCGAACCGCTGAGCACAACGAGCATCTCTTTGGCGGGCTCGCCCTCGCGAAACACCGCCTGGTGCACGGGGTAGTGGACGGGATCGCAGTGCTGGCAAATGAGCTCGGCGACCGACGGCTCGAGGCCGGCCAGGACGGAAAGGCCCTTGACGTAGGCGGCGTCGTCTTGTTGCAGCATCTTGTTCCTCAGGCGTAGTAGAGACCGAGCATCCAGACCACGAGTCCAACCGCGACCAGCACTCCGCTGGCGGCCGCTGGCCGAGCGTCGAGCCGATCGTCCGCGGTCACGCCGCGGAACGCAAACAGAAAACCGCCGCCAAGCCATCCGGCGAAGCCGAGCAACGCGACCAGCGACCAAAACACCGAAGGCGCATCGTCGCGCTCGAGCAGCTCATAGTGCCACTGCTCTCGCTCGGCCTCGGTCTTGCCGGGGTCGGCCTCGGCGCCTTCGACCCGAGCCATGAGCGCCGCAATGCGCCGGTTGGCGGGCTCGAGGCGCTCCTCGAACGGCACGTAGAAACTGCGGGTCGCCAGCACCGAATTCCGCACCCCGCGCCAGGCGTCGAGGGCCAGCATCGGGTTGTCGTCTTCCTCAGCCTGGCGGGCTACGCGTTCCAGGGCATCGTAGGCGTCCGACACGTGCGGGGCTCCCGGCACGTACCAACGCGCGGCTCGGCGATACCAGCGCACGGCATCGTCGAGCTCCCCGGCTGACTCCGCCGCTTTCGCGCGACTGAGAGCGCGGCCGCCGTCGTAAAACGCGCGGGTGACAACGACGCCGAGGCACAGTCCAAGCACCGTGCCGGCGATGATGAGCTTGCGCTTCACGTGAAGTTTCGGCGGGAAAAGATCAGGACCGACAGGATCAGGAGGGTGGCAATGTAGAGGATTGCCCAGCCGCCAGCCAGCCCCACGTAGTCCCAACCGACGAAATCCCCGTGCACCGTGACGTGCTGGCCGTCGACGCTGGCCCCCGAGATCGAAAACAGGTGCAGATCCGGCAGCGGTCGCAGCGCCAGGTCCGCCACGGAGCGGATCACCTCGGACTGGGCCTTGTCGGCCGCGGCGCGAATCTCCGGCGTGACGCGCCCCAAAAAGAAGATCAGGAACGTGAAGATTCCCGACAGAAACGGCGTCGAGAACGACGAGAAGAAGATGGCGATGGCGGCCACTACCAGGACTTCCGCGTACGCGAGAAGCACCGCCTTGACTACCGCTTGAGAAAAGTCGACGTCGAGCAGGGCCAGCTGCAACGCGGTGGCGAGCGCAAACGCCGCGACCATGAGCGACAGGCTCATGATCATGCCGAGGTACTTGCCCAGCACGAACTCGTACCGGGCAATGGGCTTGCATACGATGTTGTAGATGGTCTTGCGCTCGATCTCCCCGTACAGCAGCCGCACGCCAAGGTAGATGGCGGTGAACGCGCCGAAAAAGGACATGCCGAAGAGCCCGACGTCGCGAGCGACCCGCGGCTGCTGCTGCAGCGACATCTCGCCCAGGACGAGCCCGCCGAGGTTGAGCAGCAGCACAGCAATGATGACGCCGTACAGGACCCAGTGCCGGGTGGCCTCGCGAAACGTGTTCAGGCCGATAGCGTAAATTCGTCCCAGCACGTCGACCTACGCGGAAAAGGTGCCGCCGACACTGTTGGCGCCGGCCGTGCGAACGAAGACGTCTTCCAGGGTCTCCTGGCGCGGCGCTACCGACACAACGCTCGCTCCGAGGTCGCGCGAGCGTGCCAGGAACGAATCGACGTCGGCCGCGGCGGCCAAAGAGAACGTGACCTCGCGCCCCGCCCGGCGCAGAACCGGGCCGTGCTCCTCGAGAGCGTCGATAGCGGCGTCGGCGGCGTCGGCGTCGCCGAGTCGCAGCGTCACCTCGGTCCCCAGCAGCTGCGACTCGACCAGGTCCGACATCTCGCCAACGTCGCGGATCTTGCCCCGCACGACCATGGCGATGCGGTCACAGACGCTCTCGACGTCGGGCAAGATGTGGGTCGAAAAGAACACCGTCTTGCCCGCCGCTCCCAGGTCGCGAATGATGTCACGGACCTCCTTGCGGCCGATGGGATCGAGACCCGACATCGGCTCGTCGAACACCACGAGCGCGGGGTCGTTGATGAGCGCCTGGGCAATGCCGGCGCGCTGCAGCATGCCCTTGGAGAACTTGCGCATGGGAACCTTGCGCGCTTTGTCGAGCCCGACGCGCTCGATGAGCTCCTCGGCGCGACGCGCCCGGTCCTTGCGCGAAAGACCGTGCAGGCGGCCCGCCAGGTCGAGCAACTCGCCGACCTTGAGGTAGTCGTAGAAGTAGGGAGTCTCGGGCAAGAACCCGAGCTGATGTCGCGTCTTGCGGTGCGTCGGCACCTCGCCGAGCACGCGACAGGTGCCGGCGGTAGCGCGCACCAGGCCCATCAGGATGCGCATGGTCGTCGTCTTGCCCGCGCCGTTGGGCCCGAGAAAACCGAAAATTTCGCCGCGCTCGACGCGAAACGACATGCCGTCCACCGCGACCACGCGGCGCCGGCGCATCGGCGTGCGATACACGACCCGCAGGTCGTCCACCGCGATGGCGGGACCCGCGGCCGCGCTCACGGCGACTCGCCTCGCCGCCGGTACCACTGAATCGTGCGCAACAGCCCCTCTTCGAGATCGACCTTGGCCTCGAACCCGAGCTTCTCTTTGGCCTTGCCGACGGACGGGACGCGAATCTCGACGTCGGCGTGGGGCCATTCCTTGAACTCGATGGGGGCCCCCGACGACGACAGGCGCACGATCTCCCGCGCGAGGTTGTAAATGGTCACGGTCGAGCGCGGATTGCCGATGTTGAACGAGTGGCCGATGGCGTCGTCCCGCTCGAGGCACAGCAAGATGGCGTCGATGATGTCGTCGACGTAACACCAGGCGCGAATCTGAGCGCCGTCGTTGTGAACCGTGAGCGGCTCGCCCGCCAGAGCCCGGCGGATGAAGTGGTGCACCGCGCCTTCGCCAACCTGGCGCGGGCCGTAGATATTGAACGGGCGAATCGAGCACGCCGGCAGCCCGAACTCCTTGTGATAGTTCATCGCCAGGTGCTCGGTGGCCAGCTTGGCAACCGCGTAGGTCCACCGGGCCTCGCCGACCGCCCCCAGGGTCGTCGCATCGAACTCGGTGACCTGATACGCGTAGCGGCCGAAGACTTCGCTCGTCGAAAAGTCGATGAAGCGCCGAACGGTGCCGGCATCGCGCGCGGTCTCCAGTGCGTTGTCGGTTCCGACCATGGCGACCCGCATGGTCAGCACCGGATTTCGCAAAACCGTGTCCACCCCGGCGATCGACGCCATGTGCACCACGGCGTCGCACCCGTCCATGGCCCGGGCCAGCGCGGCCTTGTCGAGGACGTCGCCCTCGACCATCTCGACCTGGGGACGCTGCGCGATATCGGTCCCGCGCAGCGCATCTCGCCGGAAGTTGTCGAATACGACCACCTCGTTGGCCGGCGTCAAGCGCTCAGCCAGGTGTGATCCAATGAATCCGGCCCCCCCGGTCAACAGGATTCGGCGTCCCGCAACCACGGGCCGATGGTAACCCAACCGGATCCGGCGCGCCACGTAACGGCCCGCATTGACCGGGTTTCGGGCCCGCGCTAGGAATGGGGGCGTGAGCCGACCCGCAGACCCCACCTCCACGCCGCCCGGACCGGACTCGGCCGACAGCCCCGACAGCGGCCCCTCCAACTTCGTTCGCGACATCATCGCCGACGACGTGGCCGCCGGCCGCCTCGACCGACCGGTAACGACCCGGTTTCCGCCGGAACCCAACGGCTACCTGCACATCGGTCACGCCAAGGCGATTTGCATCGATTTCGGAATGGCCGAAGAGTTCGGCGGTCGCTGCAACCTGCGCTTCGACGACACCAACCCGACCAAGGAAGAGCAGGAGTACGTCAACTCGATCCAGCAAGACATTCGCTGGCTCGGATTCGAGTGGGGCGAAACGCTGTTTGCGTCGGACTACTTTCAGCAGCTCTACGAGTGGGCTGTCCACCTGATCAAAGAGGGCAAGGCCTACGTCGACAGCCAGACGCCCGAGCAGATCAAGGAAAACCGGGGCAACTTTCACCGCCCGGGGATCGACAGCCCGTTTCGCGACCGCAGCGTCGACGAAAACCTCGAGCTGTTCGAAAAGATGAAGTCCGGCGACCTTCAGGAAGGTGAGGCGGTCCTGCGCGCCCGGATCGACATGCAGCACAAGAACATCAACATGCGCGACCCGCTGATGTACCGGGTGCTGCACGCGACCCACCACCGCACCGGCGACGCGTGGTGCATCTATCCGATGTACGACTACGCCCACGGGCAAGAAGACGCGATCGAGGGCATTACGCATTCGCTGTGCACCCTCGAGTTCCAGGACCATCGGCCGCTCTACGACTGGTTTCTCGACAATCTGCCCGTGCCGCATCGGCCGCGCCAGTACGAGTTCGCGCCGCTGACCCTGGGCTTTATGGTGCTGTCCAAGCGCCGCCTGCGCGAGCTGGTCGAAAAGGGGCACGTCGCGGGCTGGGACGACCCGCGCATGCCGACCCTGTCGGGTATGCGGCGCCGCGGAATCCCGCCCAAAGCCATTCGCCGCTACTGCGACGCCCTCGGCGTGGCCCGCAAAGACCCGGGCATTGGCGACATCTCGCGCTTTGAATACGAAGTCCGCGAGGAGCTCAACCAGACGGTCCCGCGCACCATGGCGGTTCTCGACCCGCTCAAGCTCACCATCACCAACTACCCCGAGGGCGAAGTCGAGTACTTCGACGCCCCCCTGCACCCCGAGGACGAAAGCCACGGGACCCGCAAGGTGCCGTTTTGTCGCGACCTCTACATCGAGCGCGGCGACTTTCGCGAAGAGGCGCCCAAAAAGTGGTTTCGCTTCGCCCCGGGCAAAGAAGTGCGCCTGCGCTACGCGGCCCTGGTTACCTGCAACGAGATCGTCAAGGACGACGACGGCAACGTCGTCGAGCTGCGGTGCACCTGGGATCCCGAATCGCGCGGCGGCGTGTCGCCCGACGGACGCAAGGTGAAGGGCACGTCGCACTGGGTCTCGGCGCCGCACTCCAAGGCGGCGGAGGTGCGGCTGTACGACCGGCTGTACACCATCGAGAACCCGGCCAAGGGCGAAGGCGACGACGCCGACGAAAAAACGCACCTGGACTACCTCAATCCCGCGTCACTCGAGGTGGTCGCGTCCGCCCGCGTCGAGCCCTACCTTGCCGAGCAGTCAGCGGGCACCCGCGTCCAGTTCGAACGGGTCGGCTACTTCGTGGTCGACAGCGACGCGACCGACGAGAAACCCGTTTTCAATCGAACGATTGCGCTACGCGACAGCTGGGCCAAGCTCGAAAAGAAGCTCAAGTCCGGTCGCTGAACGTCCCTTTCGGGCCGCCGCTCGCATCTCAGCTATAAGGAACGTCGAGGAACGTCACCGTGGTTCAGCCATTCCCTTCCATTGTCATTCGCCCCGACGAGCTCTCTGCCCAGGGGGCCTTCGCCGAGGCCCAGGCCGAGTTCCTTCGCCCCGATCCCGGCGGCGTCGCCGAGCTCACCACCCTGCTCAAGACCCACAACGTCGGCGTAGTGGCGCACTTCTACATGGATCCCGAGCTTCAGGGAGTGCTGTCGGCGAGTCCCTGGCCGCACATCCAGATCAGCGACTCGCTGCTGATGGCCGATGCCGCCGTAAAGATGGCCGAGGCCGGAGTCGAGCGAATCGTCGTGCTCGGCGTCGACTTCATGAGCGAAAACGTCCGGGCGATGCTCGACCACGCGGGATTCGAGCACGTCCCCGTGTACCGCGTGGCGGCGGACCCGATCGGTTGCTCACTGGCCGAGTCGGCGGCTGCGCCGGCGTACGGCGCCTGGCTCGACCGCGCGGCGGCCACGCCCAACTCCCTTCACGTCATCTACATCAACACGGGACTCGACGTGAAAGCGCACTCGCACCACAAAGTCCCGACCATCACGTGCACCTCGTCGAACGTGGTCAACACTATCCTCCAGGCCGCGGCCGAGGTTCCCGACCTCGCCATCTGGTACGGCCCGGATACCTACATGGGGGCCAACCTCGAACACCTGTTTCGCAGCCTCAGTGAAATGAGTGACGAGGCGGTGCGCGCCGTGCATCCCGACCACACGGCGGCATCGGTCGCGGCCATGCTGGAACGGTTCCACTATTTTCGCCAGGGCACGTGCATCGTTCACCACATGTTCGGCCACGATGTCGTCGAAACGACTCGCGCCCACTACGCCGACGTGTTCGTGACCGCGCACCTGGAAGTGCCGGGAGAGATGTTCCACCTGGCCCTCGACGCCCAGCGCCGCGATGCCGGGGTCGTGGGCTCGACCGCAAACATACTCAACTTCATCGCCGACAAGGTCGCCGACCACCCGCAGGACCAGAGTGGACGCCTGCGCTTCATCCTCGGAACCGAGGCGGGCATGATCACGTCGGTCGTTCGCAAGGTTCAGGCCCTGCTGACCGAGCGGCGCGATGCCGGTCACGGGGACCTCGAGGCCGAGATCATCTTTCCCGTGGCCAGTGAAGCGGTCGCCATCGTCGATGACGCCGAGCTGGGCGTTGTGCCCGGCGTCTCGGGCGGCGAAGGTTGTTCGACCGCCGGCGGCTGCGCGACCTGCCCGTTCATGAAGATGAACTCACTCGACGCGCTGAGCGACTTGCTGTCGCGGCTCGATCAGGCCAGGTCCGACGACCTCACCCCGTTCTTTCCGCGCAAGTACGTCGCGCAGCTTGCCGGGCGTTCGCTGGCCTCCATCGGCAGCGAGCCCATTCTTCACATGCGCCACTTTCAGCAGACCGGTCGCATGTCCGCGGACCTCGTGACCGACGTAACGACGCGCAAGGCGAGCTAGCTCACGCCGTCTCGGGCGCCGCCGTTGCCGGCGCGCTCGGCGCGTCGACCGGCGGCACCGCCGCTCGTTCCGCCGACGCCTGCTGGCGCACGGTCAGCGTGGGAGCGCGGCACAGCACAACCGTGAGGTCGTCGTCGGCGGCTTTCCCCGCCGCGAAGTTCTTCACCGACTCGACGATGTCGTCGCGCAGGCTTTCGAGGTCGGCGTCGCCGCCCTTGACCGGGTGTTTGCGCAACAGCTTGTGCAGGCGCCGGTCGCCGTACATTCGGCCGTCGGCGCTAAAGCGCTCGCGCAAGCCATCGGTCATCAACAGCAACACGGCGCCCGCCGGCAGCTCGCGCTGGCCCTCGCCAATCTGCAGCGTCGGCGAGCCCAGCGGAGTCCCTCGCGCTGCCAAAACCCCGATGTCGACCACCTCGCCCTCGGTGGTCGCACACGTCAAGGGCAGCACGTGCCCTGCGTTCGCGAACTCGACCGTACGGCCATCGGGCTCGATGGCAATGGCACAGGCGGTCATGACCAGGTTGTCGCGAGCCGCGTCGACAATGGCGTTGTGAATCGCCTCGAGGGCGGCCCTCGGCGAAATCTCGGGGTCGACGGCGGCCGCTGCCTGGAGCGATCCGCGGGCGGTGGCGGCGATGATGGCGGCCGGCAGGCCGTGGCCGGTCGCGTCGCCAATGACGATGAGCAAGCGCCCGTTCGCCAGTTCGTGATACCCCCACCAATCGCCACCGCAGTTCTCGGCCATCTCGCAGTGACCGATCACCGAGAAGCCGCCGACGTGATGCATGTTCTCGCTCGGAATCATGTCCTGCTGCACCGCGCGCGCAACGGTGAGTTCGCGCTCGATGGAGGCCTTGTCGGCCATCTCCGCAAGCACGGAACTCAGCTTGCCGGTCATGTCGTTGTAGGCCATGCCAAGCTCGGCGAGCTCTCGACTGCCGCCAACCTCGACGCGCTTTTCCAGGTTGCCGTCGCGGACGCTGCGCACGCCGTCGAGCAGGCGGTTCAACGGATCGGAGATGCGCCCGGCGAACAGGCCGCCGACCAGAGCACCGAGCAACGCCAGCAGTCCGGCCGCGACGATGCTGTTGCGCACGTCGCGCTGCATCTCTTCTTTCGCCGCCCGCTGGGCGGCCGCGACCTCGCGATTGAGTCGCTCGAGGCTCAACCCGAAGCGAACGACGCCCCAGCGCTCATCCGCGACTTGAATGGGCGCAATCGCCTCCACGACTGTTTCGCCGTTTTCGACGACTTCTTTCGTGACCGGCTCGGTCTGCGCGAGTGCGAACACATCGGCCTCACCCTCGAGCACCGAGTTGGCCCGGGTCTTGTCCGAGTGGACGATGGCACGGCCCGACTTGTCCATGATGATCCCGTATGCGACGTCGGGATCGGCGTTAACCGTGTTCTCCACGATCTCAGTCAGGAACAGGAAGTCCATCGTCGCCAGCGCGCGCTCGGACGAGCGCACAACGCTCGCGGCCGTTTCGAGGCCGCGGGCGCGTAAGTCGGCTCGGACGGCTTCTCTTCGCTCGTCGAGTCGGCGCTCGGCGTCGTTCTGCTGCTTGCTGATGAAGTAAAAGCTGACCGGCGCGATGGCTGAAGCCACCGCGGCCACGACCAGAACGATAAGCAATGTCCGCAGCCCAAGCCTCGACCTGGCTTGCTGCGGTTCCCCGGCTTTGGTCTCCGACATAAACTAGTGACCCATCCCCACTGTCAGGATCGCGGAAAGGTCGTGGTAGCAGCAAGGCCCAACCGCAGCGATCCTCCAAAGCCAATTGGGCTCAGTCGCTGCTAATTCGTTCAACGAAGCGTTGGCGACAACGTCGTTACCGGGCCTACCTGTGTGCAAGCGAGGCGATCATCGCCCGCAGCAGAATTCCGATTTCTGCCGCCCGTCATCCGCGGGATTGACACACCTCGAAGGGACGTAGAACATAAAGACACTTGGGGAGGGGACACTTGCCCGACGAGCAGCTACACAAGCGCAAGTCGGATCGTTGGCAAGCGCAGGGGTTGGCGTTTGTCCTGAGCGGAGATCGCTCATGAGCGACGATCTTCTAATCGTGGCGCACGAGAGCCCGAAGGAGCGACGCGCTCTGGCGCGCGTTCTTGCGTCTACGTTTCGGGCCGTGGAGACCCAGTCGGAGCTTCCCGACCTGGAATCGTGTAAGCGCGCACAACCTCGCTTACTCGTAATGGACCACAACCGCTTTCTTTCCGCCGCGGGCCAGTCACTGGCCGCGGCGCTGCAAGACGCGGGCAGCTGCTGCCTGGTTCTCGCCGACACCGACGCCCGAGACGACGTCCCCACCTTGTTTGGGTGCGATACCCTCGGTCACCTGCTGGGCAACCCCATGCCGCTGCTCGCCGAGGACCTGCTCGCCACCGCCATGAAGGTCCTGCGGCGCGACTATTTCGGCGTAGAGAAATACCTGTCGTGGGGCGCCGAGATTCGCGACTGCGAAATCACCCACACCAGCCAGCGAGTCGAAGCCGTGGAGACCGTGACTGCCAACGTGCAGACCAGCGGCCTCGGTAGTCGCGCCGGCTGGTTAGCGAGCATGGTGACCGACGAGCTTCTGTCCAACGCGATCTACGACGCGCCGGTTGACGCCAGCGGTGTGGCGTTCCGGCACACCGAAGACCGAGATGCGCCTCGCGAGCTCGGAGACCGGGAACGCGTTCGGCTTCGGTACGCCTTCGACGCCCGCTACCTGGCCGTGGAAGTCACGGACCAGTTCGGCTCGTTGAAACGCGAAACCACGTTGGCCCACTTGTCCAAGTGCACCGCCCCGAACGCGCCCAACAAGACCTCAATGCTCGAGGGTGGCGCCGGGCTTGGCACCGGACTGGTGTACGGCTGCTGCTCTCATTTGATTTACAACGTCGAAGCGGGTAAACGCACGCAGGCGATCGCTCTGTTCGACGTCCGCATGCGAGCGAGAGACGAAGATAAACCAGTCTCGTCGTTCGAGTTTTTCGACGTCCAAGGACCTTGAAATGACGACTAACGCACTGGCGACCGGACTCCAAATCGAGAAGAAGAAGACCGATCTGGGGCTTCGCATCACGATGGAAGGTCGCATCGATGAATCAAGTCGCCTCGAGGAGTACGTCGAGGGAATTTCCGACCCCGTCATTATCGACCTGGCCGGGGTCTCTTTCATCAACTCGATGGGTGTGCGCAACTGGGTAAAGATGATGCGGGCCCTGCATGAACGCTCCATTCGCGTAACCCTCGAGCGCTGTTCCGAAGCCATCGTGTTTCAACTCAACATGATCGTCGAAACGCGCCTCGGGGCCCAGGTCGAGTCGGTGTATGCGCCGTACGAGTGCGACACCTGCGGGCATGAGAGTTACCAACTGCTGCGCACGACCCCCAGCCTGCGTCAGGAGCAGCCGGCCAAACAGTGTCCAGAGTGCGAGGACAACATGGTCTTCGCCGATCTAGCTGCCAGCTACTTTTTGTTTCTAGAAGACGATGTAGCGCAGTCGTAGCGGCTCGCGCGTCGCTGGGGGGCGCGCGCGGGTCCGGGGAGTTCGTTGTTCAGGGGGGAAAGATGGTTAGAGCTTCGGCCCGATACGGGGCCTTTGTGCTGGTCGTGGGAGCCGCGCTGGCGCTGACACCACCGGCGGCGGCGCAGACCGACGCCGAGGTGCCGAGCCCAGAGGCGGCGGCCGCCGCCGATGCCGACAGCGCCGCCCTGTTCGACTTTCTCGAGTCCGAAGTCGAGACCGTCGAGCTCGCGTCGAAACGCTCCCAGTCGGTGTACGACGCCCCGGCTGACGTCACGCTGATTCGCCGCGAGTACATCGAGTCGGTGCAGGCCGCCAACGTGGCGGAGCTTCTCCGGCGAGCGCCCGGGGTGCTGGTCCTCGACACCACCGGCGGCTCGTACAACGTCGGCCTGCGCGGCATCAACCGCCTCGCCAACAACTACACCCTGGTCATGATCGACGGCCGCAAGGTGGCGTCTTTCACCCTGGGCTACATCCCCTGGAGCGTGTTGCCCGTCGCGCCGGGGGACCTCGAGCGCGTCGAGGTCCTGCACGGTCCCGGCTCGACCCTGTACGGCGCCGACGCGGTGAGCGGCGTGGTCAACTTCGTTACCAAGCGGCCCCTGGACTACCGCGGGACCGAGGGCCAAATCGCGGCCGGCTCTTTCATCGTTCCCGACATCGATCAGGACGGCGAGGACTTCACCCGGCTTACCAACTCGGGCGGTGGCTACGCCGCGCACAGCTTTGCCAACGAAGCGGGCAACCTGGGGGCGCGACTGTCGGCTGGCTTCAACCTCATGCCCGACTGGGACGGGAACCCGCCCACCTCTGCCCCGGAGCACGGAGACTTCCAGTACCACGTCTCGCTGACCGGCGAGTATCGGGAAGGCGATACGTCGGTCCTTCTGACCTTGACCCATGCGCTCGCCGAACGGGAGCTGTCGTTTACTGCGGCGGCCGACCCGCTCTCGTACTTCACGTCGGAGCAGGTCGCCACGGTGACCGCCGAACAGCAAAACCTGGCCGACGGCCTGGGCAACCTCAAGGGGCGTTTCACGGTTCGCCGCGAGGAAACCAGCGCAGGCAACTTTCGCGAGGGTCGCGGCATTGCGAGACTGTCGCCCAATACGCTCTACCTGCAGGGCTCGCTGCAATCCGACTGGAACTTCTGGGGCGGCCGCAACAACCTCACGGTCGGGGTTGATGCCGAGTACAACCAGATCGATGGGTTTCAGGGCGGCCTTTCTCCGAGCGCCGCCTACGTCGCCGCCGTGGCGCAAAACGAGCTCGTCATCCTCGAACAGCCGCGCCTGCTCGCCTCGGTCGGCGTTCGCTCCGAGCGGGTTGCCTTTTCCGAGGGCGACGACGAAGTCATCTACCGCAACTTCAACCCGCGCGGCGCCCTTGTCCTCAACATCGACGACCGCCACGCGATTCGCGCCGTGAGCGCCACCGCGTTCCGCACCCCGTCTCCGTTCGAACTCTTCAACATCGCCCCTCAGGACGACGGCGACCCGAACATCCCGGACCCCAACACCCTGCTGCCAAACCTCGCGCTGACGCCCTCGCGCTCGCTCACCTTCGAGCTCGGCTACCGCGGCCGCCTGCTCGACGAGCTGACCCTCAACAGCACGGTGTTTTATCAGCGCGTAAACGACTTCATCGACATCTCGCGGTCGCTCAACTTTCCCGTCAAATACGAAAACCTGTTCGACGCCGACGTCGTCGGCGCGTCGGCCGAGCTGACGTACTCCGCGCCCAACATCGGCACGATCTGGGGCCACTACACCTACACCCGCAGCGAAAACGCCGATGGCGGGGCGCGCCTGCGCGACTGGCCAACCCACAACGGCGGTTTCGGCGCCCAGATCCCTCTCGACCGCGGCTTTCGCGTGAGCGGCCAGGCGTCCATCTGGTCGGGCATCAGTCCCGAGGTGATCTCGGTGGTCGGCGGATCGAGCCTCGGCCGGCTCGACGACGACGTCCCCGCCCAGGCCATGGTGAACCTGCGAGTCGGCCGGGCCATGTTCGACGGCAAGGGCGAGTTGTTCCTGGCGTTCCAAAACGCTCTCAGTCCGTTTCGCGAGCGCGACAACCTGCGCCAGTACGTAAGCGATACCGTCGAGCCCATCGGCGGCCAGGTCCTGCTCGGCCTGCAGTTTCGGGAGGTAACCGATGACCAGAAATAGCCCCGCTTCGCCCCTTGCCCGGCAGATCGTCGCACTGATGGCCGCCGCGGTGGTTTCGTTCGGTGCCACCGGCTGCGACGACGACATCATCGAGCCCGCCGCCGGCCTGCGGGTCAGCGGCACCGTGTTCTACGAGGGCGCCGGCTTCGACAACTTCGCTGAACCCGCGATGCAGGTGGCGGTGTTCAGCGCCTTTCCGCCCATCAGCGTGCCCCACGGCTTCATCGTCGTCGAGAACCCGGAGTTCACCGCCGCCGGCATCTCCTACGAGGTCACCGGAGTGCCGGCCTGGGACGGCGGCTACCAGGTCATCGGCCAGATCGTGGACCAAACGAATCTAGCCGACATGAGCGGTCCCACGGGCGCCTTCCCCGACTTCTGCCAGCTGAGCGCCGCCGAAGGCGGACTGGTCACGGTGGCCGAGGACGAGCCGACCACCGGCATCGACATCACGCTGTTCGACAGCGGCGGCGCCACCGACCCGTGCGCCAACAACACCGACGCGTGCCCGGGTTCGGCGGGCCAGGCCTCGCTGGTCGTCGACCTGACCTCCGAGGTCGATCCGGGAACGTTTACCGACACCGACACGGTCTTCATTGGCCTGTTCGCGACGTTCCCCGGACCGCCATCGGCGTTCCGAATCGTGCCCCGCGCCGACATCGAGTTTCCGCTTCAGGTCATTCTCAACGAAACCGTGCCGGACGACTACGTGGTGTTCGCCTGCTACGACCGCATGGGCGACAACCTCATGGACTGCGGCGACGGCGAGGGCGACGTCGCAGCCTTCTACGACAGCCAGACGCCGGTCACTCTCGCGGCGGATACCATTACCACCCTGGGACTCGACATCGATTCCGGGGACAGCGAGGGCGCCGAGGTCGTGACCGCACAAGACGCGGGCTGCGACCTGTAGCGCCTCGCGGCACCGTTCACTGCAGAGCCCGCGAGCCTTGCGCTGGCGGGCTCTTTTTCGTTTCGGGTCACGCGTGGGCGGCGGGCCCGGGCGGCCGCGCAGCCAGGGGCTCAGCGGAGCACGGCGGACCGCCGCAGACCCGACCCGACCGTTCGCACGAAGCCGCCGCGGTGCATCAGCTGCTCGGCAAAATCCTGCAGGCTGCCAACGCTGTCGATGTCCTGCACCTTCGCGTCCCGCAGGCACTGAGCGACCAGCGACGCCGCCGCGTCTCTCGACATCACGAGCGACAGCGTATCGGTGATGTCATCGAGCGTGATTTCGGGCGACGAAAAGCTCGATTCGATGCTTGCTGCTGATCCCATCCGCGTTGTGTACAGCGACGTTGCTGACTCCCCAAAATTCAGCCTACGCGACCCAGATAGCCATATCCAGAAACTTCGCTGACGTGAAAGTTTTCCAACGCACAGGGTCCTACCTGTGGTTCCGCAGGCCCCTTTCTCCCTCAGAGCGCGGCGGCGACTCACCAACGGCGTCGAGCCGGCAGCCCGCAGAGCGGGTGGTGCGAGCCTTCGTTCATCGAGCGCTCCCGAACGGTCTCGTGACTAGGGCTGCGCGAGGTGCTGCTCGTTGAGGAGCTCGTCGATGAACGGCAGCGAGTCATCTCGCAGCTCGACGCCCAGCTTGCGAGCCACGGCCACGTTGACCACAAGCTTGGTGCTAATGGGCGGCTGCACGCCAATCTCGGCCGGCGACATGCCTTGCTGCAGAGCGCGGGTCGCCATGGCGGCGGCCTGAGAGCCGAGCGCCGACAAGTCCGTCGAGACCGACATCAGGGCGCCCAGTCGAGCGTAGTCATCGGAGAACGAGGCCAGCAGCGGCAGCTGGTCTTTTTCGCACTGTGCTCGCAGGTATTCGAAGGTGGCCTTGTCCTTGAGCAGGGCCGGGTCGTTGAGCAGCCACACGCCATCCACCGTGCCCGCGTGCTTCGCGTACTCCGCCTTGACCTGATCCGCCGACTCGACCGGCACCGCCTTGAGGTCGACGCCGAGCTTCTGAAGTTCGGCGCGCGCCTCGTCGACGATCTGTCCCGACTGACTCGGGACGTAGAAGGCGAGGCTCTTTTCGAGAGCCGGCAGCACCATCTTGAACTGCGAAAACTCGCTCGCCGTCGAGGACTCGAGAGCGATCCCCATGACGTTGTCGCGGCCCTCGAGGGGCAGCCGCCGGTAGTTGACGACCATGGTGAACAACACCGGCGTGGTTTTGAATTCCTTGAGAGCCAGCGCGGTGGCCTGGGAGCCCAGGGTCACGATGAGGTCCGGCTTGCGCGCCCGAACCGCGGCGACAAGCGCCGCTTTGCGCTCCCGCGCGTCGTCAAACAGGGTCACGGTGGCGTCGATCTGCTGCACGAACGACTCGACCGGCGCCTCGAACAGCTTGCTGCTGAAGCTCTGAATCACGACAACGTTGGGCGCAGAGGCCGATTTCGCCGGGCGAACCCGAGCCGGCTCCAGTGGCGCGGCGCTGACGCAGGAGGCCGCAAAAGCCGCCACCAGCAGGAACATCGAGACGCGCTGCAAGCCCATCACAGCATCCCCTGTTCGTACTCGGCCCACTTCTCGAATCCGAGGGTTCGCATCGCCTGCTTGCCGACGCTGTCGTTGTGCATCGCCCGAAACGCGTTGACCAGCTGATCGAGATCCGCCTGGCCGACCCGATCTCCGATGACGCACAACGGTGGCCACAGAGTCGGTTCCGTGCGGAACACGACCCGCAGCGACCGAGCCGCGGCGGGATTGATGCGCTTGAGCACTTCGATGCTCATCGGCGTCACCAGGGCCAGGTCAGCCTGGCCAAAGCTCACCGCGAGCAGCGCGTCGATGTCCTTCGACACCGGAATCGGGATCATCGAAGCGACGTTGAGCTTCTCGGCCCGCAGCACTTCGGTAATGGCCTTGGCGGCCCGGGTCGAGTCGGCCGCGGTTGCGGCGGCCGCGACGCGCTTGCCGGACAGGTTGCGACCGCTGCCTCCGCCGGTGTCGACCAGCAGCTTGCGAAACCGCACGTCGCCCTGGTTGCTCGGGACGAGCAGGGGCTTGATGCGGCTGATGCCCTTTTCGCCGAGGTACGTCGACGACACGATGGCCAGCGCCGCGCGCTCGCCGCGAATCAAATCCTCGAACGCCCGACGGCTGTGAACCGGCTGAAATCGCCACTGCGGAGCGATATTCGACAGGTAGACGTTGAACAGCGACGTGATGCGAAGGATGGCCTTGTGGTTGGCGTCGGGATCGTAGAACACGATAAGGCGCTCGCTGCCCGCCACTGCCGGCTGCGACGCAGCACTTCCCCGAAACGCTGTGAGCGCGACTAGCACCAAGGCCAGCGCGGTTACGCGCGACCAGTGCTTCGCGCGCATTTGCGGCGCACCCCCCGGCATCCCGGTTCAGGGTACCGGGTCTGCGGGGCCCGCACAAGGAATGGGCTTCGGCTTTCGCTCCGGCGCCGGCGGGCGAAACCGACAGACCGCCGGCCGCGGTGTAGGTACGGGCGGCGGCCCGGCCGCTAGATCGACCCGCCGATCGTAAACAAGATGTCGAGATCAGTGCTGGTGTAGTCGAGGTCAAACAGCTCGTCTTCGTCGCCGCCGTGAATGGCGATGGGCACCGCAAACTGCACTCCGATCGACGTCGAGCCAAGGTCGTAGAGCACTCCGCCGCCGGGCTCGAGCAAAAAACCGAGATCGTCGGCCTCGAAGTCGATACCGAGGAACTCGTCTTCGAACGACACGTCGATGTAATCGATACCGGCACCGAAGCGGCCGAACACGCGCAGCTTCTTGATGTCGTGGTAGGCGCGCACGCCTCCCGTCGCGCGAAGGCGATACGAAAACGAGTTGTCAAAGCCAGCGATGTCGAGATTGAGCAAGTGCCAGCCCAGCCCGGCTTCCAACGCGACCCCCGATCGCCGGTCGCCGACCACGGTCGAACCGAGCCGGGCCCCGATCAGAAAACCGGTATCGAAAGCCGCTTCGTAGCCGTCGTCGCCCATGGGCGCGGAAAGCCCGACAACGAGCTCCGTGATGGTGTCGCCGTCGGCCCGAGCCAGCTCCGGAGCTCCCGCGACGCAGCCGGCAACCATCATACAAACCAGGATTCTTCGGCGCATAACGACAAGTCTGCCAGGAAATGAAGCTCAGTTGGATACGTCTATTGGCGAACTACCATTCGCTCGTATCCTCCGCGGCGATGGAACGAGCTCTGGTCACCGGTGGTTTTGGTTTTCTCGGCAGTGAGATCGCCCGGCAACTCGTCGATGAAGGCGTCCGCGTCCGCGTGATGGCAATGCCCGGCGAACCGCGGGACAACCTCGCCGGAGTCGACGTCGAAGTGATCGAAGGAAACGTGCTGTCGACCGACGACTGCAAGCGCGCGGTGCAAGGGTGCGAGGTCGTCTTTCACGCCGCCGCCGTCTACTCCGATTGGGCTCCCGATCCGACGCTGATGTACAACGTCAACCACCGCGGCACCTTTCACGTCATCGAGGCCAGTCGCCAGGCGGGGGTCAAGACCGTCGTATACACCGCCAGCATCGTGAGCGTGGGCCGCCCACCGGCCGGCCAGCTCGCCGACGAGAGCACCGCCTACGAAGCGTGGGACATCGATTTTCCGTACAGCCGAAGTAAGTTCTTTTCGCGCGAGATTGCCGAGTACTTCACCGACTGGGGCTACGACGTGCGCTCCGTGCTCCCGGGACTCGTCTTCGGTCCCGGCGACATCCGGCCGACCCCATCGGGCCAGCTCATCATCAACAGCCTCAGCGGCCTGCCCGCCACCTACTTCGACGGCGGCACCAGCTACGTCGACGTGCGCGACGCCGCCCGCGTTCACCTGCTTGCGGTCCAAAAGGGCAAGCCGGGTGAGCGTTATCTTGCGACGGCGCACAACATCTCCAACAAAGACATGATCGAAACCATCGACCGAGCCGTGGGAAAAAAGCGCCGCCTCGTCAAGCTGCCGACTCCCCTGGCCCGGGCCATGGCAACGGCGTTCGAAATACAAGCCCGCCGCACCGGAAAGGCACCGCTGCTCGCGCGCGACTTTCTCGAGTACAGCCTCAAGGCGAACTACTTCTCGAACCGCAAAACCGTCGATCAACTGGGCGCGTCCTTCCGTCCAATCGACGAGACGATCAAAGACGCCATCGCTTACTTTCGTGAACGCGGCATGGTCTGAGCCCTCGCAGTCGCTCGTTGCCCCTCGTTGTCAACGACCGCGTACGGCAGCGTCGTCTGCGACGTGAACCGACGAACTCGACCACGCTTCACGCGTGCCTCGCTCGGGAGTACGGCGCCGCCAGGTCGACGCGCCAACGATGCCTCATTGGTGTGCCGTAGCAGTGAAGCTTCGTCGCGCTCCCGTCACGCTCAGCAAACGACAGGTTTTCTCACACCGGCGTTTTCGCTTACAGACGGCTCCGAGCAGTGGGGGTAGCGTCTCCGGACTTTGCCGACCGCCGACGTGCCCCACCCCAAGGCGCAGCCCAGTAAGAGCGAGCGACAGCGCTTCGTCGACCACGTGCACTCGACACCGATCAGCGTTGTCTTCCAGCCGGTCATCGACGTCGCGACGATGCAGCCAATCGGGCACGAGTGCTTGAGCCGCTTCGGCGGCTACGAGTCACCGTCCGATTTCTTTGCCGAGGCGCGCTCGTACGATGCGGTGTGGGAGCTCGACGCGAGGTGCCGCGACGCCGTACTCACGGGCCTCGCCAACCTTCCCGAGCGGCAGCGCAACGGGACCTTCTTCATCAACCTGGCGCCGACCACCCTGCAAGATCCGCGGTTGCAAGAGTCGCTATCGCTGCGCCGACGGCGCAAGTACGGACTGCAGGACGCAACCCTGGTCCTCGAGGTAACCGAGAGCGACGCGGTGCCGGACCACCAGGGATTCGAAAGCGCCGTGCAGCACTACGTCGAGCACGGTTTTCACATCGCGCTCGATGACCTGGGCGCCGGACACTCGGGGCTGCTCACGATGATCTCGGCGGCACCCGCGTTTCTCAAACTCGACCGCAACATCGCCCGCGGCGTGCACAAGCACGTCTACAAACAGGCTCTGGTAAAAGCCCTGGTTACCTTTGCGCGTTCCGTCGACGCGTCGGTCATCTGCGAAGGCGTGGAAGAGGCCGAGGAGCTCGAGGTGCTGGTGCGCCTGGGTGCCCGCTACATTCAGGGATACCTGCTGGCCGAGCCCGGCGAGCAGCCCGGCACCGTCACCGACGAGGTCGCCATGCGCTTCCGTCGCGTCGGACGCTCGTGGCACGACGCGGGCGCCGACCTCGACGACACAATCGCGTCGCTGGTGGTGCGGCGCCACACCGTGCAGCGCCAGCAGCTCACAACCGAAGACGCCGACCGGTTGTTTCGTCACGACCCGAACCTCGATCACTTCGTCATTCTCGACGGCGACGAGCCTCAGGGACTGGTGACGCGAACGCACCTCTACATCAAGACGGGGGGACCGTTTGGCTATCCGCTGTTTCAGCGACGGCCCATCGACCGGCTGGCAAAACGCAACGCCCTGGTCGTCGCGCCAGACACGCGCATCACGCGCATTGCGCAGCTCGCCATGGATCGAATGCCAGCCGATCTGTACGACCCCATCATCGTCGTCGATGATCGGCAGCGGTTTCTCGGCACGGTGACGATGAAACAGATCATTGCGCGCAGCGCCGAGCTCGAGATCGAAACGGCGTCGGGTCTCAATCCGCTCACGCAGCTGCCGGGCAATCGGGTGATTCAGAAGTGGATTCGCGACGCCATCTCGACCCCGCCCTACGCGGTGATCTACGCCGACCTGGATCGCTTCAAGGAATACAACGACACCTTCGGTTTCTACATGGGCGACGAGATGATTCGCCTGGCCGCGCGAGTGCTGGCCCGCAACCTGCGCGGGCTGCACCCGGCCGCGCGCCTCGGCCACATCGGCGGCGATGACTTCGTCGTCGTCGCGCCGGGTGTGGATGCGATGGCTCTCAACGGGTTGTGCGCCGAATTCGACAGGGAAAAGCTGACCCTGTTCGATCGAACCACGGCCCATCGAGGGACCTACGTCGCCACGGATCGGACCGGTCGCTCGAGCGACGTCAACCTCACGACGTTGAGCCTGGCCGTGATCGAGTGCGACCGCGTCGACTCGGACATTCACCCGGCGGCGCTGTCGCAAATGGCGACCTCGCTCAAAAAGAAGGTCAAGTCCGTGGCCGCAGTCGAGGGATGCAGTACGGTTTTGTTCGAGCGGCGGCGCCTCGTCGCCGCCCACTGATACGCGCAAGCGCCCGCGCGTCGTCCCGCCAGGCCCGCGCCTTGGCGCGTCGCCCTACTCGGGGCCGTCCAGCCGCTCGAGCACGCACATGTTGTCGCGGCACACGGGCGCAAAGTACGGAAGCAGCCGGGCCTGGCCCTGACCGTCGGAAAACGGCTCGATGTCCGAGCTGCCGGCCCGTCGCAGAAACCCCGCGCTGGCCTTCGGCCCGCACTCGCGCGAGCAGTTGTCCGCCGCGAATTCGCGCGCGACCTCGATGATCTCTTCGTCGATCGCCCCAAACAGTGCAATCGCGTACGTCCCGCACCGGTTTGCGAGTTCGAATCCAAAGCAGTCGTCGTCGCGTTCGCACCAGTTCGCGCAGCTGCCGCCGGCAACGTTCGACAAGGTATCCCCGTAGCGCTGCGACCAGCCCTGGCACGTGGTTGGGTGGCGGTCGTCGTCGGGCACGCACACCGCGCACGGGCTGTCGTCAGTGTCGCTGTAGGCGAGGACTTCTCCGCCCGCCCGACAATCGTAGGGCAGATACGCGTCGCAGTCGTAGTCGACCCACTCCCCGACCTCACAGACCGGGGGCATGAGGCGCAGATAGCCGTCGGTGGAAGCGGACGTGTAGAGCGACCCCACGGCGCCCGGGACTTCGATCACATCGTCGTCCCCGCCACGGTCGTCGGTCGATCCGCTGTCCGTGGTCTCCCCGTCGGTCATCCCGGCCGGCGGCTCCTCCGGGTCGCCGCACCCCGAGGTCCCCAGAGCGGCCGCCAACAGCGGGAGCGCGATGGCGAAAACGGCGGAAAGTGCGACGCGGGTGTCGCGCTCGAGGACAGGGCAGCGACGTCGGCGCGGGTGTTTCGGTGACATAGAGCGGGGTTCTGCAGGTCTCGTGCCCGGCGACCGCGTCGTTCGCTAGCCCGGATCGGGTGACAGGAGCTGGCGCTCGGCGTCGTCGAGCCCAAACGCGTCGGCGACCAGGCGGTCCCGCTCGGCGTCGGAGTCCTGGCGGCCGTAACAGCCCTCGAGTCCGGCAATGGCCTGTTGCCAGGCGCCCTCGTCCGGCACCGGAAAGTCGCGCAGGTGGACCAGCTTGAGCTCTGCGAACAGTCGCCCGGTTCGGGGCACGAGCGCGCGAAAGTACCAGGTCATCAACCGACTGTTGAGCAAGACCGCAAACGCGCGCAGCTCCTCGGCCTGCATCGGCCCGCGCGGCACGGCCACGAACAGGTTGTTGCTGACCCACAGTCCTTCGGGGTCGTGGGCCGACACGACCCGGTCGCCGGTGCGCCGCACCACGAGCTTGGCGGTCTCGTGCCACTCGGGTCGGCCGAGGTTGGCGTAGTCGCCCGCCCCGCGGTCGAGGGCTTCGGGGCGCCGATCGAGCCACCGGCCGCCCCAGCGAATCGAGCACGGTCCGACCTCGTCGCGCCCGAGCACCAGACGGGCCGCCGGGCCCGGCGGGCGCTCGTCGACGAACAGTTTCTTGCGCGCGTTGCCGCTGTGAACCCCCTCGTGGGTTTCGAACAGCGTATCGAAGCGCCGGGCGGCGCGCAGGCGGCGCAGCAGCTCGAGCTTGCCGTCGGACAGGTACAGGTTAAAGCAGTGCCCGGGCAGCTCGCGGAACACCGACTGCGGCGTGCGCGTGGTCGCCGGCGGCACCGTGCGCCACGATGGCGGCACCTCGGTCCAGATGGCCACCTCGTGGTCGGGCGGTGCAGCCCCGCGTCGCGCCACCACGACCGCGGTGTCGAGATTTACGTCGGCGAACGCCCGCCCGCTGTGGATCAACCACTCGATGCAGCTGTCGTCGAGCAGCACGTCCCTGGCGAGCCGCTGGTTCTTGAGCAGCAAGACGTCGGGAACGACCAGCGCCAGGCGGCCGCCATCGCGACACAACGCGAGACCGCGCTCGATGAAAACGGCGAACGGATCGACGACGCCGCGGCCAACCCGATAGCGCTCGCGCAGCTGGTCGCGCTGGCGCGGTGTCCACCGGAACCCCTTTTGGCCCCACGGCGGGTTGCCGACCACCGCGTCGAAACTGCCCGCGCGAGCAACGGCGGGGTCGGGGCCCAAAATGGCGTCGCCCACTTCGATCGTTTTCGCACCGCCGCCGTCCAGCGAGTCGGCGTCCAGCAAGCCGTTGCCCGGCAGCGCAACCCCGTAGCGCCCCGCGGCCAGCGCGAGCGCCAGGCGGCAGGAGTCGGCAGCGATCGGGTCGGTGTCGATGCCGAACAGGCAGTTGCCGACGACCGCCCGGGCGAAACGCGCTCGCTCGGCAGCGGTGGCGGAGCCGGCCCAACGCGCCACCGCCGCGTCCAGGACCGCGATGAGAAACGCCCCCGCGCCGCACGCCGGGTCGAGAATGCGACGCTCCAGGAACTGCTCGGCCGAGTCGGCCGCCCAGGGATCGAGCACCCGGTCGACCACGAGCTCGGTGAGATAGCGCGGGGTGTAGTACGCGCCCGCGGCCCGCCTCTCGGTCCGGGCCGCGGCGAGCTGCCGGGTGTAGGCGCGCCCCGGGGCGCCGGCCCAGTCTCCCGTGCGCGCGCCGTCCACTCCGATGGCCGCGACCAGGTCCGGTGGCAACGCCAGTCCCAACGCCGACGCCACCGCCCCCGCGCGCTCTCGACCCTCCACCCGACTCGCCACGGCGCGAAAATAGCGCGGGAATCCGACGGGATGCGGCCCGGTGGCGGGCGGAATGCTACTACTCGGGGGTGATTTCTCGCCGCCGTCTGCTCGCCTCGGGCGCCGCCGGGCTGGCCCTGGCCGGATCGCGCCAGGCGAAGGCCCTCGGCCCGCGTTCCCGGTTCCGCATCGGCCACGTGCGCACCTCCGACGGCAACTGGAAGCCGCGCGACAACGCCCTGCGCCGGGTGCTGTGGGAAACCGACAAGCGCACGTCGATCGAGGTGGACCTGGAGCCCGCGGAGGTCACCCTGGCGTCTTCCTCGCTGCACGAGACACCGTTTCTGTACCTCGCGGGCGACCGCGAGTTCTCGTTGCCCGGCGCCGCCGAGCTGCGCAACCTGCGCCGCTTTCTGACCTTCGGGGGCTTTCTGCTCATCGACTCGGCCGAAGGACGAACCGACGGGGCCTTTGATCGCTCGGTTCGGCGCTTGATGGAGGCGGTGTTTCCCCGACCGTCGGCCGGGCTGCAGATCATTCCGCGCGACCACACGCTGTTCAAGTCGTTCTACCTCATCGACCGCCCTGTCGGTCGGCTGGCCCTGTCCGGTGCCATGGAGGGCGTGATCCACGACGATCGCATCGCCGCTCTGTACTCGGTGAACGACCTCGGCGGCGCCTGGTCCCGAGACAACCTCGGCAGCTACCAGCTGCAGTGTGAGCCGGGCGGCGAACGCCAGCGCGAGCTCGCGTTTCGACTCGGCATCAACGCGGTGATGTACGCCCTGTGCCTGGACTACAAGGCCGACCAGGTGCACGTCCCCTTCATCATGCGCCGGCGCCGCTGGCGGCCGTCGGAGTAGTCGCGCCGTGAGCCTCAACCTGCTCTTGTCGTGGCAGCGGCTGGTGCTGCTGCTCCTGGCCGTTGCCCTGGGAATCGTGGCGCTGCTTCTGCGCCGCCGCGCCCCGAGCTCGCGCCTGTTGGTCCCCGCCACGGCCCTCGGCCTGGTCGCCGGCGGAACGCTGTTGCTCGAGCGGGTGCTGGTCGTGGCCGCTCGCTGGTCGGCGCCGGCCGACGTCGACTTTAACGAAGTCCGCTGGATGATGATGGCGCCCTGGGGGCGACTGGCGATCGCGGCCGGCGTGGTGGCGGCGCTCGGCGCCGTCTTCTTCGGCTGGCGCGCGAGTGCCCGCGTGCTGTCCCCGTGGCGGCGATCCTCGATCATCGCGCTGCGCACTTTCGGCGTCGCGATTGCCCTCATTGTGTTTCTCGAGCCGGCGCTCGAGTTTCGCCAGGTGGCCCGCGAACCCAACCGCGTGGCCATCCTGGTCGACGACTCGCGCTCCATGTCGCTCGTCGATCAACCCGGCGGCGCGACGACCCGCGCCGAAATCGCCGAGCAAGTCGTGGCCAACTCCGGCAAGGCGTTCGAGGCCTGGCAGGGACGCCACCTGGTCGACTTCTTCACCTTTTCATCGACCCTCGACGCGGCCACGCTCGAGCAGATCGGCACTCTGACCGCCGACGGCCGCGCCACCCTGATGCGCGAGGCCCTCGAACAAACCCGCGCGCGCTACGACGGCGACGAGCTCGCCGGCATCGTCCTGGTGACCGACGGCACCGCCACGGGCCGATTTTCCGAAGGAGCGACCGACGGCGTTTCCACGGACTTTCTGCAGTCGCTCGGCACGCGCGTCCACAACGTGTGGGTTGCTCGCCCCGGGCTGCGCGACGTCTCGGTTGCCAGGCTGCTGGTCGACGAGTTTGCGTTCGTGCGCACCGTGGTCAAAGTCGAGGTCGTCATTCGTTCGACCGGCTACGGCGAGCGATCGATTCCGGTATCGCTGTCGTCGGGAGGCAAACTGGTCCGGCAAAAGTGGGTCGATCTGCCAGCGGGGGTGGACGAAGCGCGAGTCGAGTTCGAGTTCACGCCGCCCCGGGTCGGAAAGTTCGTTTACGAGGTGACCACGCCGGTCGCGCCGGACGAGGCCGTCGACAGCAACAACACCCGGGCATTCGCGCTGCGGGTCATCCGCGACAAGATTCGGGTTCTGCAGGTTGCCGGCGCCCCGTCGTGGGACGTGCGGGCGCTGCGGCGCATGCTCAAGCAAAACCCCAACGTCGACCTGATCTCGTTTTTCATCTTGCGCACCCACGATGACCTGCAGCTGGCGTCGCAGGACGAAATGTCGCTGATTCCGTTTCCGACCCGGGAGCTCTTCGGCCAGGAGCTGCCGTCGTTCGACGTGATCGTTCTGCAGAACTTCGACTACGGCCCGTATCAGATGGGCGCCTATCTCGAAAACATGCGGCAATACGTCGAAGATGGCGGCGGCCTGATCATGCTCGGCGGCGACCGGTCGTTTTCGTCTGGACTGTACGCCGGCACGCCCGTGGCCAAAGCCCTGCCCGTGCAGCTGTTGCCCAACTCCACGCCGATCGAACAGGTCGTTGATACCCAGCTGTTTGCCCCATCGCTCACCGAAGAAGGAAAGGCCCACCCGGTGACGGCGCTGCGATACGAGCCAGGCGACAACGCCCGGCTGTGGAAAAAGCTGCCCGAGCTCGAAGGGATCAACCTGGTCGCCCGGCCCCGCGAGTCGGCCACGGTGCTCGCACAGCACCCCGGTCGCAAGACGGCCGACGGCCGTCCCGCCCCTGTCATCGTCGCCGGCGAATACGGCGAGGGCCGGAGCCTGGCCGTCACCACCGACTCGCTGTGGCGATGGTGGTTCGTCGCGGCCGGCCGCGAAGGGGACGGCGGACGCGCCTTTTACAAGCTGTGGGAAAACGCCATCCGCTGGGTGATTCGCGATCCCGAGCTTCGATACCTACACGTCGAGGCCGACGCCCCCGAGTACTACCCGGACGACCCGGTCGAGCTCGAAGTCCGGTTGCTGGACCGGGACTACTCGCCCCGGGCCGGCGGCGAGGTGACCCTGCGCGTTTCGCGGCTCGACGACGGCGGCCAGCTCGCCGAAATCGAGAGCCGTTCGCTGCAGACCGACGCCGGCGGCCTGGGCCGCGAAACCTTCGAAGGCCTGGCCCCGGGACTGTACCGGGCGACGGCGACCGCTGCGGTAGGCGGCCGCAAAATCGAATCTGTAGACCTGTTCTCGATCCGAGCCGGCAGCGTCGAGCTCGAGGCGCCGGCGGCCTCTGACGCGATTCTACGGGCAATTTCGGATGCCACCGGGGGCCGGCTGGTCGCCGGGGACCGCATTCCGCCCGACCTGGAGCTGGAACCGCCCAGGGTAGTCCGTATCGACCGACGCTCGGACGTCGAGCTGTGGAGCCAGCCCTGGCTGCTGGCGGTAGCCTTGCTGCTACTGGGCGCGGAGTGGGCCTTGCGCCAGCGAAGCGGCTCTATGTAAAACGCGGCAGATGTTCGAAATCGACAGCCTGGTCATCGACCTCATCTTCAAAGCCGGCGCGACCCCCTCGCCGGAAGACCTGATCGAGGGCCTGGGCGGCGAGGAAATCGCCCGCACACGCAAGCTGTTCGATCCCGACACCGTCGACCCCCGGGTCGAGATGCAGCTGTCGCCGACGGTGCCGTTTCGCAAGCGCGACGAGCGGCGCCTGATGATCATCGATGACTCGGTGGCGCCGATGCGCAAGGACCCGCGCACCGAGCCCGTGGTGCCCGTCGATCTGCGGCCCGAGAAGGACCGCCTGCTCGCCCTCATGGACAAGCTCGACGTTCGCCTCGGCCGCATCATGGCACTCGGCAGCTGGGGCGACGCGGTCGTCGTAGCCCACAGCGCGCGCGACCTGCGCGCCATCGCGCTGGTGTCGTGGGCGCTCGACCCGTTCGTCGACGCCGACGGCAACCGCCGGTCGCAGCAGCTGACGCCCCAGGACTTCGAGGCCAAGGTGCTCGCCTACGAAAAGCGCCTCGAGGAGCTCGACGAACAGGCCATCCTCGCCAACACCGGGGCGGCGCGATTCGAGCGCCGCGACGAACTGCTGGTGCTCGATATGTTGAGCGACGACGGAACCTGGGACGTGCGTACGTCGCTCGCCGTCGAAGACAGCATGGCGGCGGTCAAGCAGTTCTCGACGTTTCCCGGTGCGCCCGCCGCCGCCGGACAGCCAGCGGCCGAACCCGAGGCAGCGGCTGCGCCGGCGCCCGCCAAACCGGCCGCCGAGCCCGAGCCCCCGGCTGCGCCCGAACCCGCGGCGGCTCCGGCTGGACCGCCGGTGCGCGCGAGCGAGTACGGCGACGATGTCGTGCTCGTGTTTCCGCCGGAGCGCTGGGATCTCGACATCGCCTCGGCCATCGGCACCAAGCGCTGGGAAGAAGTGCTCGCGCCGACCGACGGCATCCCGGGCGCGACTCGCGACCGGATCTACGAACGCGGCGCGGGCTTTCTCGCCCCCCTCGAGTTCCTGTCCGAAGTGTTCGTCGACGGCAAGCCGCTGTCGAAGCCTGACTTCGAAGCCAACGCCAAGGACGCCGGCGGTGGCGTGCGAACCATGCCCGTCCACTGCCCGCGCTTCGGCTCCGCGCTGCTGATCGATACCGGCGACCGCGGTCGCTTCATCACGTCGAAAACCAACGCGGGCCCCGATATCCTCGACTTGCTGTCCTGAGCCCATGCGCCGTCGTTCCCGGTTCTGTTTCGCCCTGGCTGCGGCGGCCGCCGCGTCGCTGTGCGCACAGTCCGCCCTGGCCGAAGAACCGGCGCCACCGGCGGGACAGATCGTCCTTGTCGTCGAAGGCGCGCTCTGGGCCACCGCGGCAAACGGCGAGGGAACCCCGCGACCGATCGCGGAGCTCGGCCTTGGAGCGGACCAGGTCGTGGGTGCGGTCCACGTGTCGCCGGCCGGCAACCTGGCCGTCGTCGAGAGCGAAGTCGGCATTCACTGGGTTCAGCTCCACCCTGACCAGGTGCGTCGCGCCGCCAGGGCGCCCTGCGGGGGACCGGTTCGACTGGCGCCCGACGGCAGCGGTTTCCTTTGCTCAGGAGACGACGGCCTCGTCTACCAGCCCGTCGGCTGGCGCCACCGCGAGCTCCCCCTGACATCGACCGCCGCTGCCGCCCTGGCCGACGGCGAGCTGCTGTATCGCGATCAGAAGCAGCTCTGGCGCGCCAGCTCGGCTCGACCCCGCAAACGCACCAGAGTCGCCGACCACGCGCCGATCGCCCATCTGCTGCCATCGCCGGCGGGGGATCGCGCCGTCGGCTTCTACTCGGAACCAGACAGCGGCGAGCACATCTACGCCTTTCGCATCGACGATGGCCGCGCGATTCGCCGCACCCTGGCGGGGCCTTCCATGCCGATGTCCTGGTCCGCCGACGGGCGCTGGCTGCTGGTGCGCGATACGCGCAAGCGGGCGTGCGTGATTCGTTCGGTCGGCGGCGAAACTCTGTGCTGGAACGGCTACACCGGCCTGGCCGTCTCCGCCGACGGCAACCACGTGCTCCTCACCCGCTCGACTCGTGAGGCGCCCGCCAAAGACCGTTCGCTCTACGTGGCGCCCATCCTGGGCGTGTCGGCCAAAAAGCCCCAGGCCATCGTGCAAAACGCCTGGGGCGCCGCCGCCTGGTGGACACCCGAGTAAAAGCGTAGTTCAGGCGCAGCACCGGGGTGCAGGCAGCGTGCGACGAGGGAGCCAGGCGACTGAGATCCAGCGCGCGGACACGGACAGCCCTAGCCCATTGCGGGCTACTTCTCCAGAGCGACTAAGCGGGCGGCATCGCCACGCGGGCTGCTGCGCTACAACCGGCGACGATGAGCGACAAACGAACCGCCGTCCCCCGGGCGCAGATCGCGGTCCCCGGTTCGGCACTGACGCCAGCTCCAACACCGGCGCCCCCCATGAGCCTCTGGGGCCCCCTGGGACTCCTGGTCTGGGGCCTGTTTCTCATCCTGTTCCGCGTTGGGTTCTCCGACGTGAAACGCGATTGGTCGCTTTACGAGTTCGAATACGTCAAGGGGGTTCAGTTTGACCTTCTCGTGGACGAAGTCGGCTGGGTGCTGGTCGCGCTAGCCGCCTATGCCTTTGCTCGATGCACCGCCGGGCGCCTGCAGCGACTTGCTCTGTTCTTCCTCTGCGGCACGTCAGTTGGGATGTCGGTGGTCCAGTTGGGAAGCCACGTGGTCGACGAGTTCTCTTTCGCGCACCACCTGGTCTCACAAACCGAGCCACCGCTGCTCATCGCGAACGGTACGCTGCTGCTCGTCGGAGTCGGCTCGACCCTCTACCAAGCTGGCGCCGGCCGCAATGCCATAGCGGCGGTGGGGCGCGGAGTTCTCGCGGTGGGAGGTTTGTGGCTCGCCCTCCGGCCAATCGGGGTGGAAAACGTCTGGCTGATCTCCGGCTTGGGCGTCGCCGCGTGGCTCTTCGCAACTGCTCCGCTGCGCGGGGCCCGCGTTGACGGTCTTCAAGTCGGCGCCGGGGCCTTCGTGGGATGGCGTCGCACGGTCGTGGAAACGACGTGCGCGGCTGCCATCTTGGTGGCCGCCCTCGGCACCTGCGAAGCCCTTCGCGGAATTGGCATCGCGATCGATGCCCACCGTCGTGATACTCGCTGCATAGCGCTGGCGAGGCAGGATCATGCAGCGATTCGGTCGGAGTTGCCGTCGTTCTATGACCGGCTCAAGCTCGACAACGTCGGGCCCATCGAGTATCTGCAGACGGGCCTCTGTCCGCGTATCCTGGGGCGTCGTCTTTTGTTCGTGAGGCGCGCCCATCCGTTGCGAAGCGCGGTGCTATACCTCGCCCTGGTCCGTCGCGGAGACGATCCAGCCGTCATGACACGAGTTGGAACAGAGCTCTACAGTGAACGTGACCCGGCACAGAGGGTTCTCGCAATGGGGTTGTTGGAGACCGCGCTCGAAAGGGACCCGGAGCAACCGTTCGCGCCCCAGATACTCGCGTATACGTACGAACGGATGCTCGAGGATTCCCCCGGCCAACCCGACCTGGCCCGTCGTGCGCGCGCCTTCGCATGGCAGCAAAGCCAAAGACAGAGTGGAGTGGTCGGGCAAGCCGTGGCATCCGTCGGCCTCGTCGCCGCGAACCAGCTTGGAGATACCTCGTCGAGAGATCGGTTCGCGCGCGAGTTCATCGAGCTCAGCCGGCAAAGGGGAAGAGCGATAAGCCCGACAACCCTGGGCTGGTTCGTTGGGCGCGAAAGCCTCGATGCCGGCATACAACAAGCCTTTCAGGTTCTCGATGCCGGCCTCGCGGATAACGTTGTGCACGAACACCTTCTGGTCGAGCTTTGCCGTCGCGGCCACTGCGCAGCGGTCATCGAGGCCCTACGTCGATACCCGGACAACGAACACGCTGCGCAGACCGCTGCGTACCTTCCCGAATTTGTCAGACGGTACGAGGCGGGCGACGACTCCCTGGCCAAGACGTTTCCGCCAGTCCCGGTCCCGCCGAACCAGCTGCAGGGCGCGCGACTGCAGCAGCCTCAAGGTCTTTGAGGATGCGGCAACGCGGCGGATGGCCGGGCCGGGCGGCCCGGGCGCGGAAACCAGCTAGTTGCTGTCCAGGCCGAGAGCGTTGCGCAGGAGCTCTTTGAGCCCCCGGGCCGTCCACGGCTTGGGCACGACGAAGTCCACCACGCCTTCGCGCTGGGCCTGGAGCACCTGCGGGTCGTCGTCGTATCCGGTGAGCAGAATGAACACCAGGTCTGGCCAGGCCGCGCGAGCCTGCGCCGCCAGGTCGGTGCCACAGCGCCCCGGCATCAGCTGATCGCAGAGCACCACGCCGAAACCGGGATTGCCCTCTTTGAGGGCGGCCTCGGCCTCATCCGCGTCCGACGCCTCGGCGACCTCGTACTGCGACTTGAGAACGCGGCGCAGAAGCTCGCGGTTGAGCGGCTCGTCATCCACGACGAGCACCCGGGGCGCATCAGTTGGCTTGTTCGACGACATCTCTTTGAGGCGGCTCCTCCCGCACGGCAGTGGGAGGGCGAAGCGGCAAAATCACAGTAAAGGTAGAGCCTTCGTTGGGTCGGCTCTGAAAGGTGAGCGTGCCGCCGTGGGAGCGAACGATGCTCTCGGAGATCGACAGCCCCAGCCCGGTGCCTTCGCCAACCTCTTTCGTGGTGAAAAACGGATCCATGATCCGGTCGGCCAGCTCGGCGCTAATGCCCTGTCCCGAGTCCCTGATCGCGACGCGCAGGCTCGTGACGTCGCCCTCGGGTTGGTCGATGGTCACGTTGATCGTGCCCTCCCCCTTGATGGCTTGCGCCGCATTCGTGAGCAGGTTCATGAAGACCTGGTTCACGTGGCCGGCGTTGCAGAGCACGCGCGGAAGCTTGGGGGCAAAGTCTCGAACGACCGTGATGCGGTTCTTGAGCAGCGGCGCAATCAAGTTCAACGTCGTCTCGATGCCCGCTACCAGGTCGGTCTCCTGAAGCTCGCCTCCGCCGGTGCGCGAAAACTGCTTCAGGTCCCGCACGATCGCGGCCGTGCGCTCCGCGCCACTCTTGATCGAACGCAAGAGCTTGCGAGAGTCCTCGACGAGAAAGGCGTACTCGATCTCCTCTTTCTTGCCCTCGAGCAAGGTGCGCAGGTCTGGCGTCAGGTCCGAGCTCTCATCGAGAATCTTGACCAGACCCAGGAGGTCTTCCATGTACCGGCCGAGGAAGTCTACGTTGCCGTAGACGAAGTTGATCGGGTTGTTGAGCTCGTGCGCGATGCCGGCCACCAGACGGCCGAGCGACGACATCTTCTCCTGGTGCACGAGCTGCGCCTGGGCTCGGCGAATTTCGTTGTTCGCGTGCTCGAGTTCGTGGGTGCGCTCGATGACCTTTTCTTCCAGGACGTCCTTTTCCTGGCGCTCGCGCCGCAGCAGCTCCTTGAGCCGTCGCTGAATTCGAACGTCGGCGGTCACGTCGCGATAGAACTCGAGGATTCCCCCACCGTCGATGGGCACCGACGACACGATGAACGTGAGGTCCTCGCCGTCGCTGCGGGTCGCCTTAATCTCGTCGACGCGCAGTGAGCGCCCGATCTCTCGCGATCGGCAACCGAGACAGGCGTTCTGGCAGATCTCGAGCGGAAACAGGTCGTAGCAGTGGGCGCCCTCTTGAATCCGGCGCTCCATCTGTCGGCCCCCCAGCCCCGTGAGCGCCTGATACGCCCGGTTGTAGTAGACGATTCGGCGGTCCTTATCGAGCACGACGGCAGCGTCGACCGTGCCGTCTAGCAGTCGCTTGACTTGCTCGAGAATCTCCACTGCCGCGTCAGCCCTCCGTCAAAAACGATAGATAGCGCTCGGGCAGGTCGTCGAACTCCATCGACATCCCGCACTTTTCGCACTGAAACTCAGGAACATTGGACAGATTGCCGCCGGGGAACTGCGACTGCACGTCGAGAAGCTTTTCGTCCTCGGCGCCGCAGCTCTCGCACACATAGGGTGCGTAAAACGATCGAACGGTCGCGGACCCGCGAAAGTTGTAGATCATGTTGAGCTGCGTGACGATCGCCGGCGAGCAATGGGTAAACGTCAAGTTGCTTACGCCCGGCAGGTCGCGCACGAAATTGACCCACTCGCGCACGCCGCACGAGTTGATGCGGCGCACCTCCGCGAGGTGGAATACGACCGTCCCGCGCAGCCGACGCCGCAGCTCAGCGAAGTCGGCGTTCTCGTCGATCTCGCCGAAGAACTCCACGGACGTGAATCCGGGGCGTTCTTTGATGCGCCACGAAAGTGGCACAGAGTCCTGGTGCTTGAGCTCAGCCATGGTCGGGTCTCTTAACGCAATCCCCTCCTACAGCGTATCGGCCGGGCGCTCGAAATGCTGGCCAATATCGGTGCTCTCGGTCTGATTGAGAGTCTTGGGGTCCACGAGGATATCGCGGGCATCGATGCGAACGGGCGGAGGCGCCGCGAACACCGGTCGTTTGACCTGGGTGCGCATCTTGGCCCGCAGGGCCCGGTACGCCGAGTCGTCCGCCTTGGCCCAGCCGCTGATGGCGCCGCCACCGCCGTACCCAACGACGGCCGCCTGAATCTTGTCGGACAGGCTCTTGGAGACCGACGAGTTGAGCTGAACGAACGCCGGCGTCGGTACAGCCGACGCCGTGAAAACGCGCGTTAGCCCCTTCTGGTTGCCAACCGGGGCGAACACGGCCTCGGCGCCCTTGTACGAGGCCACCTCCGCGACGGCCGCCGGCACGTCGGGCTTGCCGTTGCGGCCGCCGAAGAATCCTTTGCCGATTTCGGAGTCCAGCATGGCGTTGAAGACAAAGTTCTCGTCCTGGCAGCCCATGCGGACGAACGAAAGCCGCTTGCCCCGCAGCGCGTTCATGTTGCCGCCCTGACTCGAGTAGAGCGCCCACTGCTGCGACGTCTTGCCGCCCACCTTGGCGCGGGCGAGCACGTTCCAGCGCGGGTTCACCGCCACGCACTGCGCGTCGATGATCGCAAAGTCCGCCCGCTGGCGCTTGAGCGCACTGAGGCTGGTGAAGGCCTTGGCCTCGACCTTCGTGCCCGTGCCTTGCTCGATCGCCTTGGCGAGGCGCTGAACGTAGCGAAAGCGATCCTGCGAGTTGGCGAACGCGATCGACGGCGTGTAAATGCCCAGGCTGATCTTCGCTCCGGCCTGCGTTCGACCGAGCGACGCGGTGCCCAGCACCCCGAGAGCGCCCAGCGCCAGCACCACTGCTGCGATTCCTAGTTTTTGCTTCATGGCTCCGTCCCCCAGGCCTAGTAGCCGAAGATGCGCTTCTTGCTCGAGATCCAGTCGTCGAGGCGCGAGCAGCGCGCGTTGCGCGACCGCGCCTGGACCCAGGCGTCGAAGGCCTTTTTGTAGTCGCCGTTGCGGTCGTAAAGGATTCCCAGGTTGCAAAGCGCCTCGGGCGGGTCCCCGCTCATCGCCGAGAAGGTGCGGGCCTTCGCCTTGCCGATGTTCAAGACCGCCCGGTTGTGCTCGATCACCCGTTTGGAGTTGCGGTCGGTGGCGAACTTATCGGCGGTAGCGAGGGAGCGAGACGCCGCCGATGACTTGCCGCCGTTGTATTCGTCCGCTGCGATGTATTGCCAAGACGACGCGATAAGGTCTTTGACCTTGGTGGCGAACTTGCCCGAGGCCTGCCGCTGCATCTTCGTGAACGACGAGGCCGCACGCCGCCGGCTCGCGGCGCCCGGGGTCCGGTACTGGGCGTAGGCCTGGAAGAACGGAATGCCGAGCTTGTCGTAGGGCGCCTTCATGAACTGGCGCGGGTTGAGCGACTTGTTCTTGCCGGCGAGCTTCGAGAGGTCCCGGAACACCGCGTTCGCATCGGACGCCTGGCCGCGGTCGAGGTAGGCGAGCGCGAGGGCGAACTTAAAGGTCGCCTCTTCCGTGCCGCGCAACAGCGCCGGAAAGTTGGTCGCGCGGTCGAAATCCTCGAGAGCGTCTTCGGACTTGCCGGCCTGGAACAGGCGTTTCCCGCGCTTGTAGAGCGCCAGTGACAGGTTGCGCCGAGCGGGCTCGAGCAGCTTCTTTTGTCCGGTGGTCTGCGCGTAGCGGACCGCCTGCTCGAGCTTGGCGACGGCGTCGTCGAGGTTTTCGCTGCCCCGTTGCCTCATGATGACGGGCGCCCACTCGGTGTAGATCTCGGCGAGCATGGCGGTGTTGCGCGCCCGCTGCGCCAGCTTCTCGGCGGACGCATAGAGCTTGACCGCCTCGGACAGGTTGGGCTTGCGCTGGCAGGTATAGGCTCGCGCCAAAAGCCGCTGACTCACGACCCGGCCGGCCCCGCTCCCTTTCTGGAGCTGCTTGAGATAGCTCGCGGCCCGGTCGCAGTCGCCTTTTTCAAGGGCCACCACGGCCAGGTTCTTGTTGGTGAGATTGTTGCGCGGCGCGACCTCGAGAGCCTCGCGCAGGGCGTTTTCGGCCACCTTGAGCTTCTTGTCGCGGTGGGCGTTGGCGGCCTGCCGATTGATCGTGATGACGAGCGCGCGCCGATAGCTGGTGTCGTTCTTGTCCTTGGAGTAGGCCCGGGAGAAGTACTGCTTGGCCAGGGCGAGGCGCTTGGCGTCCTTGCCCGCGGAGTTGTAGTACGCGCGCCCCGCGACGTACTGGAGCCCGGGCTCGTCCTTGTTTTGCTTGATGAGCGGCTCCACGACGCCGAGGGCATCCTCGGGTCGCTTCTGGTCCAGGTACGCGCTGCCGAGGTCCTCCGCGAGCGTGAGGTCACCGGGGTTGGTTTGCCGAGCCAGTTCGAGCATTTCGATGGCGCGGTCGGCTTGATTCATGCGAATCAGGGTGCGCCCCTGGCGCTTGGCAAGCGCCGGCGTCAAGCGCGACCGTTCCTGGGCGCTCTGGTAGTAGCTCAGCGCATCGGCCCACTCCTGCCGAAGAAAGTGAGCGTCGCCAACGAGCACGTATCCCTTGCTCTTGTTCGGTTGCTTCTTGATGAAGCGAATGCCCTCGAGTCGGGCCCGGTCGGCCTGCTTCTTTTGCAGGTACGCCACGCCGAGGTTGTAGAACACCGAGCCCTTGCTATCGACGGCGTTGGCCCGCTTTACCTCTTCGCACTTGGTGATCGCCCGGTCGAAGTTGCCGGCCGCCACGTACGCGGCGCAAAGGCCGTTGCTGGCGTTGAGCTGCGCGCGGCGGTTGTTGCGGAACCGCTGGGACACGGCCTCGAACTGCTCGGCCGCCTTGGCGGCTTCCTTGGTCTGCAAAAAGCAGTGGCCGAGCTTGATGCGCGGCATCAAGTCGCCGCTCGAAAGCTCCGCATCGCGAAACTTGATGTAGTTCGCGTACGCGTTTGCACACCGCTTGGGGTCCTTGCCGTAGTACCAGTCGCCGCGGATCTTCTGATTCGCGAACGCCTCCGGCCGGCTCTTGACGACGCGGTCGGCAATTTCGATGGCGCGCTTTTGCAACGAGCGCTTGTTTTCCTTCTTGCCGAGGGACCACAAAAGCGTGGCCTCGACCTCGGAGATGGAACTGTCGTCGGGGTAGACGGGCTTGGCGACGTCCTTGACCCACTTGACGCCGGCCTGTTCCTGCCCCTGGATCAGAAAGACGCGCGCGCGCTGCGCGTACGCCTCGGGCGACACCTGCCGAGGCGAGCGGCGAATTTCGCGGTCGTATTTCTTGGCGGCCTTGGCGTAGTCGCCGCGCTCGAAGTCCCGGTCGGCTTCCTGAATTTCGTCCGACCCCTGCGCGGCAGCCGATGCCGCGAAGGCGGTCAAGCCAGCGAGCAAAGCGGCGCCGAGCAACGCGCTGCGTGTGAATTTGTTGAGTGTGCGCACGTGACCCCCCTCAGTAGATCCTTCCGACGACCATGGTGATGTCGTCTTTGCGCGGCATTTCGCCGAAGAAATTCATTGCGTCGTTAACGACCGCGTCGCGCAGGCCGCCGGCGTCCAGCGTGCCGGCCCGGCGAATCGAAGCGCGAAAACGCTTCTCGCCGTACTCCTCGCCGGCCGGATTCTCGCACTCGACGATACCGTCGGTGTACCAGATGATGACGTCGCCCGACTCGAGCTGGTCAGTCTTGGCCTCGTAGGTGGACTCTTGCAGGTCTCCGAGGCGGTTGCCGCGAATCATCAGCGAGCCGAACTTGCCGCGGTCTTCTTCGCCCTTCTTCTTGAAGATGTAGGGGAAGTTGTGGCCCGCGTTGGCGTACGTGATCGTTCGCGTGGCCGGATCGACGATCGAGGCGAAGCAGGTCATCACGAACTTGCGCTTGGCGCTCTGGTAGATCGCGTTGTTCATGATCTCGAGCAGCCGCGTCACGGTCACGTTGTCTGCGTTGACGGACCGAGCCACGTCACAAGACGCCTTGGCCGTCGCCGTGATCATGGCCGACGGCACGCCGTGGCCGGTCACGTCGCCGATGACGATCAGTACCTTGTCGCCAACCTGGTCGTGGTAGGTCCACCAGTCGCCGCCGCATTGAGAAGCCGGCTGAAAGTAGCCCGCAAACTTGAGGTTGCCCCGGTCGATGGGGTCGTTGGGCGGCACCAGGGTCTCTTGAATGGTGCGCGCGACCTCCAGCTCTTTTTCCATCGTCGCCTTCTCGGCGGTTTGGTGCAGCAGCACCACGAGCTGGTCGGTCATGTAGTTGAAGCTCTCGCCGAGCATGCCGATCTCGTCGGTCGAGCTGACGTCGACCCGGGCCTCCAAGTCGCCGCGGGCAATCTGGTCGGCTCGCCAGGCCAGAAGCTTGATCGGCTTCGAGATCGAAAGCCCCTGAAAGATTGCCAGGACCGTACCGATGAGGACGAACAGGGCGCCAACGGCGCCGGTGCGAAGGGCGAGGTTGTAGGACGCTTCTTCCTTCTGCTGCTGGGCGGCGCTGGCAAAGCGGGCGATCGGCTCGAGCGAATACCCCATGACCACGTAGCCCTGGAGCTCCTCGGCCGGTTCGTCTTCCAAAAGTGGTGCGATGGCCGGAACGACATCGCCCAGGAACACCGGCGCCGCGAAGTACATGAGCTGGCCGTCGCGCGTGGTCTTTTGTTCAAGACCGCGCACGATGGGGTCGGTTTCCCCCGCTTCTCGTTGCTTGGCCCAGAACTGCGTGATGGCCGTCCACGATTCGTCGGTGATGGGCGGGAACGTGCCGTCGTCGCTCGAATACCGGCTCGCATCGCTGTGTGACACCACACCTTTGGCGCGCGAAAGAACGTAGATGACGCGCAGCGAGTCGTCCTGCTCGAGGGTTTGGTTTACGAGCTGCGCCGTGTCGGCGTCCTGGTTGTTGAGCAGGAACGTGCGCACAGCCGAGACGAAAACCTGAATCGAGGCCGTACCGCTTTTTTGCAGCTGCGTGCGGAACTGCTCGATCCTGTCCTCGGCATTTTTGTCGTAAACGTTCCGAATGTTATAGACATTCAGAAGCCCGAACCCGACCACGATCAGCAAGATCAAGCCTGTGGTGGTCAGGATCATCTTTACGGAGAGTCCTGGCCCGGAGCGCTTCGCCATCCGATCGGATCTTACGCGGGGGTTCACAACCGGTCAAACATGCGCCGCCCCCGTTTCCCTTTGCGCGACGTGCGCTTAGGCCTACACGCAGGCGCGCGCAGCGACGCTACGCGGCAACGCGAAGCGACGAACACGTCACCGCCGACCACGCACTGTGTGCGCAACGTAGTCGGATGTCGTCTCCGTATCGATCAACCCGACACAACGGCATCGACACCGATCCCAAGACCGACTCCAAGCCCCGGTGGCGAGCCCTCCTCCCGAGCCCGAGCCCGCACCCGAGACCGAGACCGAGACCGAACCCGAGCCGGAGACCGAGACCGATCCGGAAACCGAGGCCGAGACCCGGCCGAGTAGGAGACCGCCGCGGCCCCCAGCTTCGCGAAACGGGTCGCTGGGCTGAGCGAGGACGACCGGGCGCAAGGAGGGACGAGAACCGGAGCGGAGCCTACTTTAGTAGGTGAGCACCGGAAGCGCAGGCCCGACGCCGCGAACGGTCGCCGCAGCCAGCCCAGGGGCCCGTTTCACGCGATGAGGCCTTTCTTATAGGCCAACAACTCTTTTTGCGTTTTCAGCAGTCGCTGGTTGGTTTCGAGCAGCTCTTTGGTGCGCGTACGGATCTGCTGGGCGAGGCGCTCGCGCTCGCGGGCCTCGTTTTCGAGCATCTCCTGGTACTTGACCTGCACCACGGCCTCGTCGGTGACGTTGCGCTGAATTTCGACGGCTCCGAGCGGCTTTCCGTCGCCGTCGGTTACGGGCACGGCCGAGAGGATGAACCGCATCTGCTGTCCATCGGCGTCGCCGACGATGTTGCCGGTGATCTCATCGAGGCGGACGTGCCGGTTGTTCTCCCAGCACTGCTGCGCGATGCAGTTGTCTTTGCAGATGTTGAGCTCGAGGACGTCGTAGCACTTCTTGCCCTTGAGCCCGCGCGCGACCTGGCGCGGCAGCATGGCGTAGAAGGCGCGGTTGAAGTCGACGATGTTGCGGTCGTTGTCGACGACAAAATAGCTGTCGACGATCGCGTTCGACACGCGCTTGAACTCTTCGAGAAACTGCGAGAGCCCCGCTTCCATGCTCCCCTACTTGGCGAACAGCAAGAAGCCGAGCACGCCGATGGCCAAGAGCAGCACGCCCACGAGGACGTAAACGACCGTGTTGTTCTTCGGCGCCGCAACGGCGGGCCGGTCGCCGAGGGCGAAACCGGGATTGGTGCCGGGGTTGGTCCCCGGTGACGTGCCGGGCGACGTGCCGAACGAAGGCCGCGACCCGGTGCCGGTCCCGCCGAGGCCCGACCGAGAAATCGACGGCAGGGAAGGCACGCTCGGCAGGCTGGAGGACAGCGACGCTCCCGACAGGCTGGTCGAACCGACCCGCGAGCGAATCTTGCTCTTTTCGCCTTCCGCCGGGTTGAACTCGTTAATGACCGCCTGAATCTTGCCCGGTTCGGCGACGGTCTTCTGATTGGCCAGGAACGCAAAGTACGAATCCGGCATGTCGTCGAAGTCCATGACCAGGTCGCATTCGTCGCAGCGGCAGGTCGGCGGCTCGTGAGGCGGCGGTCCCATGTCGGCGGTTTCCGCCAAAAGGACCTTCTCTTCGTCGCATTCGGGACAGAAGTACGGAACGTAGAAGCTCTTCACGACCCCGGCGCCCGTGAAGTTGTTGACCAGGTTGATCTGAGCAACGATCGCTGGCGAACACTCGACGAGCACGACGTCGGCGTCCTTCTTTTCGATCTTGCCCAGCCAGTTCACCCAGTCGCGAACGCCGCACGAGTTGATGCGTTCGACCTCGCCAAGGTCGATCACACAGGTGCCCGCGCCGATCTTGTCGACCAGATCGGTGAGCTCGTTGTCTTCGTCGATGACGCCAGCGAGCTTGACGAACGTAACGTCGTCTCGCTGGTGCACCGTGGCCTGGAACTTCTGACTCATTCCATCTCCGGCACGTAATTAGCGTTGGCTCCCATACAGAGATACGCAGAAGTGCCCCGCACGTCTAGTCTAGATCAACTCCGTAGAGACCAGCTAGTCTGGGGCTAACGGATTTGCGCCTCGACTGAAAGTTTACGCATGTAGCGCTGGGCACGATACCCGATATGTGGGTGGGGGGCCAATTTGCTGAAAACTCAAGATACGGGTACCGGGGGAGCGGCGAGCTGCAACCGAAGTTGGTGGTACTCATCCACCAGGTAAAAACGCACCAGATCCTCGCCACCGGCGATCGCGCCGACTGCCAGCGCTCCATCTTGGGTGACCGCCATGGCTTCCCCGGCCAGGCGAGACAGCATATCAGCTGCCGCGTGAAAGTCATCGCAGGCAAACAGCCCGGCCCGGTTGGCCGATGCGATCATGCTGTCGATCCACTCTTCCGGCTCTGACTCGTCGTGCCGGCCGATGAACCGCTCGATGATGCGCACGGCTCGCTTGGGCAGCGACCGCACGAACTCCTTGGTCGGCTGCATCTGCTCGTTCTCGGGCATCAGCATGGAGCGCAGCAGGTGGCCCAGCTCGAGGCGCTCGCGCCGCGTTAGCCCCAGCAGCAGGGCGTAGCCGCCGCGAATCGCCTCGTAGGCCCGCCCGAGCAAAAAACGCCTGCAGGCATCGCTCTCGGTGAGCAGCCCCTCGTCCAGGACGACAATGCGGCGCGGGTACGCCAGCACCGCCATGCCCCCGGGAACGTTCTGCCCCAGGTACACCTCGGGCTCGACCCCGAACAGCCGGCTGGTGTCGGCAATCGCGACCTTGAGCGTTGGATCCTCGATGGTCTGGATCGGCGACAGGTTTTCGCCCATCGGCGGCTGCGGGAACAAACCGGTGACCTCTTCGGCGACTGCCGCGAACACGTTCGACAGCACCGAGCGCGCGCCCTTCGGCAACAGCACGCGGGCCCGGTTTTCCTCGTCGAGGTGGCCGCGCAGCGGCTGATGAGTCTGGGCGCTGCGGGCGTGGGCCAGAGCGCCTTTGTCTTCTTCTTCCGCGTATCCGAGCATCTCCATGATGGAGAGCACGCGTACACACTGGTCCACCGCGTCCTGGCGCTTGTAGTAGGAAGCGAGCTGGCGGTACGCGGGGGCGTGTCGCAGGTCGCGCTCGATCACCCGGTTGAGTTCGAGCACCGCGCGCTCGATATCGTCGACCGCGTAAATCTCGGCGAGCGCCACCCGGTCGGCGCTCTCGCTCGGATCCACCGCGAGAATGCCGCGATAGGCCTCGATCGCTGCCGCCCGATCGCCCGAGCCGAGCAGAATGCGAGCCAGCCCGCGCTGCAGGGGCACGGCGGCCGTTGCCCCGCCTTGCTCCATGGCGGCGTGCGCGGCGTTGATGAGCAGGCTTTCCGCCCCGCGCTGGTCACCGTTTTCGACCGCGCGCTTGGCCAGGGCCACGGCCGGTGGTGCATAGCCGGGGTCGTACTCAGCCGCGCGCCGATACTGCGAGACCGAGCCCCGCAGATCGCCCCCCGTCGATTTGATGTGCCCCAGGTAGTAGTAGTAACGAGCCAGCGCCGTCGGCGACAGGGCCGCGCCCGGCGCCGCCGCGATTTCGATGCATTTGTTGATGGACGCGCGCGCGTCGTCGAATCGGCCGAGCAACACGAGCTGCTGGGCCAGCAGGTAGTGGGCGTCTTGGTGTTGGGCGTCGTATTTGAGCACTTCGCGCAACGCCGCTGCTGCCCGGTGCGGGTCCATCTCGCCTTCGTCGTAGATCTGGGCCAGGCGCATGAGAGCCTGCACTCGCTTTTCGTGCTCGGGGGCCGGCCGGCTGTCGAGGAAACTTCGAATCGCATCGGCCGCGTGAGTCCAGCGCCGCATGCTGCAGTGCAGGTCGACCAGAGCCGACAGGATGGTGAAGTCCTGGGACGCCAGCTCGAGGGCGCGCCGGTAGTTGGACTCGGCGGCGTCCAGGTCGCCCTCGCGGCTGCGCATGCCCGCCTGCGCAACGAGTACGCGGGCCTGGAACGGCTCGGACTGATCGCGCTTTTTGTAGAGCTTGTCGAGCTCGCGGTAGGTCGCCTCGAAGTCGTACGCGTCGGGTTCGTCGCGGGCCAGATCGCCCAGCGCGTCGAGCGCCTCGATGTTGTCGGGCTTGATCTCGAGCGCGATGATCGTGCTCTCCGCGGCCCCCCGCGGATCGCCCGTGTGCTGTGCAACCACGCCGCGGCGCAAGTAGAAGGTGGACCGTTGCGACGGGTCGCCTTCCCGCATGGCCTTTTGCGCGAGCGCCTGGGCCAGCGGCTGGGCGCGCTCCCAGTCGCGCGCCTCGAAGTACTGCTCGAACAGCGCCCGGTTGGCGGGCAGACACTCGGGGTCGACGGCCAGGGCGCTCTCGTAGTAGTGGAGCGCCCGGTCGGGCTGGCCGAGCTGCTGGGCGTAGATCTGGCCGATCTGCGCGAACACGCCGGCGCGCTCTTTGTCGTCCTGCCAGAGCTTGACCTCGAGTTCGAGGGTTTGAATGACGCGCGGCCAGTCTTCTCGGCGACGGTAGAGATCGCGAAGTCCGTGCACCGCCGGCAGGCACGACGGCGACGTCTTGATGGCCGCGTCGTAGTAGCGGATCGCGTCTTCCTGCTTGCCGAACTTCGCCTCCATCACGGAGCCGCACTTGAAATAGAGCAGCGCCTTGACGTTGCGGTCGGTCGTGACGCGAATCTGCCGCCGCGTGACGTCGATGAACTCCGCCCACCGCTCCGTGGACTCGTAGATACGACCGAGGGCCTCCAGGGCGTCCTTGTTGCCCGGCGCAATCTCGAGAATCCGCAGGTAGTTCTCGATGGCCCTGTCTTCGGACCGAAGCCCCTCTTCGCAGATTCGCGCGATTCGCTTGAGCAGCGCCACGGCAGCGTCGCCGGCGGGCGCCGCCGTGAGCCGAGTGCGGAGCACCCCGACCAGCTTGTCCCAATCACCGGCCCGTTCGTGAAAGCGCTCGAGCGAGTCGAGCGATTCTTTGTCGCCCGGGTCGATGGTGAGGATCGACTCGTACACGCGCGCGGCCTCGGCCGGGTCCTTGAGTTTCGCGCCCGCCACCCGGGCGGCCCGCCGAAGGGCCTCGACGCGCTTCGTATCGTCGCTCGACAGCTGCGCGCGCGTCTCGTACGCGTTGATGAGGCCCGACCAGTCGCCCTGCTGCGAGTGAATCGACTCGAGAAACTTGAGGGCCGTGTCGTTGTCCGGGTCGAGCTCTACGACCCGGATGTACGAACTCGCGGCTTCTGCCGGCTGGCCCAGATACTGGAGCTGAATCTGGCCGCGCCGGGCGTACAGATCACCGAGCCGGTACGCCCGAGAGTTGCCCGACTCGACGAGCGCGATCGCCTGGTCGTACAGAGACATCGCGTCGGACCAACGCTCGTGCTTGTAGCTGAGCCGCTCCATCGCGGTAAACGTCTCGCGGTTTGCCGGGTCGGCATCGAACGCCGCGGCAAACGCCTTGATAGCGCCGTCGATGTCACCGCGCGTGGCCTTGACCTCGGCGATGCGCGCAAAGCGCTCGACCTTCTCGCCGGCGTTGTCGATGTGAGCGCCGCGTTCTTCCAGGACGCGCAGCAGGTCTTCCTCGCGCCCCAGTTTTTCGTACAAAGGCTCGAGCGACGCCAGGGCCGATTCGTTGCCCGGGTCGAGTCCGAGTGCGTTTTCGAACGCGGCGGCTGCCTCGTCGGGCGCGTTGAGCTGGTCCCGCTGCAGGGTGCCCAACCGAATCAACATGTTGACGCGCCGAGCGGTATCCGACTCGGGCACCTCGCCGAGCTCGCGCTCGAGCTGAGCAACCAGCTCCGGCCACCGCTCGCTGCCCTCGAGCAGGCGCGACACCGCTTCCTGCGCATCCTTGGACGAAGGATCGTAGGAAAGCGACTTTTGATACATCTCGATCGCCGGTCCCGGGGCGTTGAGCTTCGCCTCGTGAATGGCGGCGGCGTCGGCGGCCAGTTTTCCGCGCTCTGCGTCGCTCGTGGCGAACTCAACCTGGGCCACGATCGCGTCGGCGACCCCACGCCAGTCGCCCGTTTGCTCGCAGGCGTCGGCGATGATGCGCAAGTTCTCGACGTTGCGCGGGGCCGCGCGAAACGCTTCGGCGATGTCCTCGTAGCGCTTGGCGTCAGTCCCCACGCGGTGCAGGATCTCCAGCGCTTCGGCCTGGTCGGGCTGGCTCGACAGAACCTGGCGCGCGCTTTCGATCACCGCGTCGGAGTCGCCGACCTTTTCCGCCGCCCGGGCGATGCGCATGCGCATCTCGAACTTCTCGGCCGGATCGGACGCCAGAGGCTCGCGGCGCCGCAACACGGCCAGCAGATCCTCGAAGCGGTCGTTCTTCTGATGCAGGTCGGCCAGCGCATCCATGGCGGCAGCGCACGAATCGTCGAGGTCGAGCGCCTGCTCGTACGCCCGTTGCGCGGCCTGCTCGTCGCGGCGGTGCTCGCGGTGAATACCGCCGATTTCGAGAAGCAAACGCACCCGCGCCTCGGCCGCTTCGAGCACGTCCACCGCCCGCTCGCGCAGCTCCACCGCCTTTGGCCAGTTGCTCACCTTGCCGTAGAGCTCGCCGAGGGCAACCAGCGTGTCCGGGTCGGTCGGCTCGATCTCGAGGGCCCCCTCGAGATGCTTGAGCGCGCCCTTCGGGTTGTCGAGCTGGATGGCCATCACCCGCCCGAGCTCGCGAAGCGCACCCAGGCGGTTCTGCTCGTGCTTGAGCAGCGGCGCCAGATCGGACAGCACCCGCGCCAGGTCTTCGTGTCGATCGCTCTTGCGGTACAGCAGCGCGAGAGCGGCGCGGGAAACGATGTCGCGCCCGCCGGCCATGGACGCCGCCTCGAACGCCCTTTCCGCCTCGGCCGTCTGGCCGCGCGACAACTCGACGGCGCCGGCCGCGCACTTCAATGCGCTGGCAATGCGCGGCTTCTTGACCTTGCCAGCGAGCTCGATGTAGCCGCGCGCTAGCGCCTCGCGATCTCCCGCCAGGCGCTGAAGGCGCGCCGCGTCTTCGAGATCGGCGGCCCGATCGACGCCGATAATCGATTGCTGACGAAGGGCAATGGCCGACGCCACGTCGCCGGCCCGCGCCTCGGCCACTGCGGCCGCGCGACGCTTCGCGAACGCGCGTGCAGCCGCCGTGGTGTTGTGCCCCACCGCTTCGAAGTGAGCCATGAGCACATCGGGATCGCCGCCGATTTGTCGGCGCTCGACCGCGCGCGAGGCCTGGCTGTCGCTCGAGTCGACCAGCAGCTCGTTCCAAAGCTCCAGCGCGCGCTCCCCGTCGTCGAGGCGAGCGTCAAAGACCTCGGCTGCCCGGCGCAGGTACGCCCCCGCCGCCGCGCCCGCGTCGTCTCGCTTGGCGAGGGCGGCGAGCGCCATGGCGACGTCGGCCCAGGCGCCCGTGGCCGCGAACAGGTGCTGGCGAATGCGCGCCGCCAGACGCGCTCCCCAGGCCGAGTCCGGGCCTTCGGACAGGCCGGGGTTGCCGAGTTCGGCCAGCAAGTCGATGGCCCCCGCCTGATCGCCGGCTCGCGCCGTGTGCTGCGCCAACAAAAGCCGGGTGGCCGCAGCCTCGACGACCGACGACTCGCTGGCCGCCAGCAGGTCAAGCCGGCGATCGAGCAACCGTTTTTCGTCGAGCCCCTCGGCGCCGAGAGCAATGAGCTCGAGGGCGCGGTCGATCAGCGACAGCTCCACGGTCGCGGGCACGCCGGTATCCGCACCGCTGTCCCTGGCCGCCGACAGCCCCTCGAACTGCTTGCGCACGACCTCGGCTGCGCCCGCGGCATCGCCGACCCGATCTTCGAGCACGTGCGAGGCTTCGAGCGCTGCGAGCACGGAGGCCACGTCGTGGCCGCCGTTGCCGGGCGCCGAAAGCTCGTCGGCCAGTTCTGACCACCGTTCAGCCGCCGCCAGGGCGACGAGGCGCACGTAGCGGAGATCGTCGGCCACGGGATTGGCGCCCGCCCCGTCCCCGGTTTTGCACTTGTCGAGGCCCAGCCGGGCCATCTCGGCCGCGCGGCCCGGTTCGGCAAAGCGATACAGCCAGGCCTCGCTGGCGTCGCGAAGGGCGAGGACGTCGCCGTCGTCATCGAGAAACGCCCCGCGCCCGGCTTCGGCGAGCTCGGTGGTCACCTGTTCGAGCACGTCCTTGTCGCCGCTCGACAACGCGCGCCCAAAGCGCAGCCGGGTGGCGAGCGGGTGGTCGGCGGCCTGCTCGAGATGCTTTTCGGCGGCCGCCGCGTCCTGCATCACGTCCAGCTGAAAGAGCGCCAGGCGCACGTGCAGGTCGGCCAGGCTTTCGCCACCGGCGTCCGACGTGGCCTCCGCCTCGCGCGCCGCCAGCTCGGCCAGATACTCGACCGCACTCGCGGCATCCGGCGCTTCGACGGGCTTGGTCGCCTCGCCGAAGTCGACGTCGACCGCGGCTGCGTCGTCACCAACGGACGTCGACGACGCAGGGTCGTCGAGCGCGACCGGACTGGTCTGCTCGGGTATCGGTGGCGGAGTCGCGGCGCGACCCGGCGCGTGCGAGGACGGTACCGGAGGTGGGAGTCGTCCCTCGCCCCCGGGCGGCTGAGCGGCCATGCCTAAGAGTATCAGGCTTTTCGACGACTCCGCCAGAGACGCGCCTTCGCAAGTTCCGCCCCGCTCCGAGCGCCGGTGCCGGAAGGACCGCAGCGCCCGGCCCGGTGTGGGTCGACGTAGATCCATGTGCGCCGCTCACCTCCCCGCGCGGCGACCACGTCAGAGCGAATCTTTTGACGTCGTCGGAAAACGGGCGATACCATCGGAGAGAATGCGCGAAGACTCGCCCCACGCTCTATGCATCACGAGCGACCCGAGCCTGCGCAAGACGCTGCGCCGAACGCTGCAGGCGGCCGGGAGCACCGTTGAGTTCATGGAGTCCGTCGAAAAGACGACCGGCGGCGAGGGATCGGGCCCCGTTCACCTGGTCGTCGTGGACCAGAACGCCCGGCGCGCTCCGGCCTTCGCCGACCTGATCGATCGAACGTGCGCCGGAGACGAAAGCGCCGGGGCGGTGATCGTGCTGGGCGAATCCCTCGAAGACGACGAACTCGTGGCGCTGCTCAAGCGCGCCCCGCTCGACCACGTCATCAGCGACGCGGACAGCCCCGACGAGACCGAGCTGGTCGTCACGTCGGTCAAGCTCATCACCGGCGACATCTTTGGGCTGGAAAAGTACCTGTCCTGGGGCGTCAAGGTCCACGAGCTCGAGATCGACTCGTACGAGCAAAAGCGCAGCGCGTTGCTCACCGCCTCCGAGCACGCCCGACAGGTTGGCGCACGCCGGCAGGTCATCGCCAAGATCGAGAGCGTCTGCGATGAACTGCTGATGAACGCCATGTACGACGCCCCGGCGGTTAGCCGCGGCGAAGAGCCCCAGGTACCGAGCTCGCCGGAGGCCGAGGCGGCCATGAACAAAGAGCGGGCCCTGTTGCGCTACGCCTGCGACGGCCGCTACTTCGCCGTGTCGGTCGAAGACCGGTACGGACAGCTGCAAAAGAGCGACATCCTCGACAACCTCAGTCGCGCCCGCGCCTCGAAGGGCAAACCGCGCTCCAACGCCGGCAGCGGCCGTGGAGCGGGCCTTGGGCTCTACTTCATCATGTCGTCGGTCACCCGCTTCATCGCCAACATCCTGCCCGGCAAACGCACCGAGGTGATTGGCCTGTTCGATCTTCGCCAGTCGGGGCGCGAAGCCGAAGCGTGCGCCAAGTCGATGCATATCTTTCACGAGCGCCTGATCGCGTCCGGCTCGTAGCGACCGGGTGCGCGGCGCATCGTTGCCCCGCCAACGCGACGAGGCAAACGCCCGGCGGTCCCGTTGCCCGGCCGGGGCGTGGGTCAGCCGGCGGCCGGGCCCGACGGAGACTCGACGGACGCCAGGCGCGCCCCCGCGACGGCCGATACCAGCGCCACGGCGGCCACCAGCGCGCCCATGACCGCCGGCCGATCCGAGGCAAGCGCCATGGGAACGCCGCCGAGAAGTACGCTCATGATCACCCGTGCGACCACGAGTGCCCGCTTGCCCGCGTTGGCGCGCGGAGCCGCGACCGCGAGCGTGCGCAAAAGCCGTGGGTGTTCCGTGGGTGCCCGGCCAAGCCGCGCGCCGAGCACCGCGTTGTAGACGCCGGCGCTGCCGAGCAGCAGCCACACCCACGTCGGCGACTCGTCGGGCCCCGTCGCCGCTGCGATCCACATCCCGAGAACGAGCAGAGGCAGGACGAAAAATGGCGCCGGATAGCGGCGGCGAATGAGCCGCGCGTCTTTGTCGGCGACCAGCGCCGCATCGCCACCGACGAGCCGCGCCGCGGCTCGCTCCGACGCCGACGCCGACGTCCTCTCGATGTGCGCGAGGCGCTCGTAATCGAGAGCCGCGACCTCGCGAGCCGCGGCGTTGCCCACCCGAGGAGCCAGCCGAACCGCCACTGCCGCGGCCAGCACCGACGCCAGCACCACCGCCGCGGGAATGGCCAGCCCGTCGCCCAGAGAGCCCGGGATGCCGGTGGCGGCCCAGCGCCCGCTGGCCAGAAACGCGACGAACAGACCTGCCGCGCTCAAGCTGGGAAACAGTCCGAGGTAGGTGGTCTTTGGCGGTGACACATCGCCGGCCACGCTGGCGACCGCTGCCTGGGCCCGGTCGGACGCAACCGTGGCGCCGCCAAAGACCGCCGACGCCGGCCCCAAAAGCGCCACCGCCGCAAACCCCGCCCCGGCCAACGCGAGATGGCGAAGCGCCAGCTCCCACGACGCGAGCGGCCCGAAGGCCAGCGCCGCCAGCGCGCAGGGCAAAAACACCGCCGAGGCGGTGCGCCGACTGCGGGCAAAGCCCAGGCTCACGAGCGCCTCACCGGGAATTGCCAGGCGCGCGACGTAGGCCGCATCGGCGCGCCACCACATGCGAAACGGCGCTCCGAAAACCGCGATCACGTTTGCCACCGCCGCAACGCCCACCCAAAGCCCGCTGGCCGCCAAAACGCCGGCAACCGGGTCGCCCAGGACCAGGCGGCGGCCGACCTCGGCCACGAATAGAAATCCGGCGATGAGGGCGTAGATGCCCGGCGGCACGGCCGCCAGTCCGCGAGCGGCCGCGCGCTGGCGCCTGGCGTGCAGGTCGCTCCACTCGATGAGTCGGTCGGCGTTCATCGGGTTTGTTCGTCGGTGACCAAAGACAGGTACAGCTCTTCGAGCGCGCCCGGACCGCCGGCCAACAGCTCTTCGAGCTCGGCGCCCGACTTGTCGGCGCACAGCTTGCCGCGGTCCATGATGAGAATGCGGTCGCAGAGTCGCTCGGCGACGCCGAGCAAGTGAGTCGACATGAGCACCGCGGCGCCGGCATCCGCCGCCTCCCGCACGGCCTCCCGGGCCAGCCGGGCGGCCCGGGGGTCAAGGCCGTTGAGGGTCTCGTCGAGCAGAATCACCGACACGCCCCCCACCAGCGCCGCGGCCAGACCGACCCGTTGGCGCATGCCGAAAGAAAGCTCCCGACACATGCGGCCGGCGATCTCCGCCAGCCCCAGGCGCTCGAGCAGAGCCCGGTGGCCGTCGGTGTCGCGATCGCCCCGGGTCTCGGCAACGAACGCAAGATGCTCGGAGACGGTGAAGTAGTCGTAGAGCGTTGGCGGCTGGTCGGCAAACCCGGTGGCGCGCCGGGCCGCCATCGCATCCTCGACCACGTCGTGCCCGGCCAACCGAAGGCTGCCGCCCGCGGGCAACACCCCCCCGGCCATCGCCATCAGGGAAGTGCTCTTGCCGGCGCCGTTCGGGCCCAGGACCGCGACGACGGATCCGGCCTCGACGCGCAGGGAAAGGCCGTCGACCGCCACACGCTTGCCGTAGCGCACGGTCAGGTCGCTTACGTCGATCGCATTCGCAGACGTCACGGGGAGCGCATCCTACTACGCCAACGGCCGCGCGGACATTCCGGGCAGCCGCGAGCCCGCGGGCCCAACTCCCCCCGCACCGTTGCTATAATTGCAACGTGTCGGCGACCACTTACCCCGGGACGGCGACCCCGCTGCGCGGTCTCAATCCGTTCACCGAGTCTGAGCGCGACGTGTTCCTCGGTCGAGAGTCCGAGCGGGACGACCTGTGCAAACTTGTCTCGTCGGACGGCTTTCGGGCCGGTCTCGTGTACGGAGAAAATGGCGTCGGCAAAACGTCTCTTCTGCGCGCTGGCGTCGTGCCGTACCTGCGCGACCACGGCGTCGTCGCGCTGCCCTGCGAAGACGTGTTTCGACCCGCGGACGCGTTCGCCCGGGCGGCTCAAGAACACACGGGCCAGATGGCCGAACCCGGCGAGCAGTCGGTGCACTATCTGGCGCGCATCGTCTCCCAGGCGATGGAGGGCCAGCAGTACCTGTTCATCCTCGACGACGTCGACCTGCTGCTCGGGTCCGGCAACGACGAGCTGATTCACGAACTCGGCGACCTGTTCGCCCGGGTCGTTACCCGATCCGCCGGCCGCGCGCGGTTCCTGTTTTGCTGCCCGAGCAAACAGGTCCACCTGTTCGGCATCCTGGAGCGCCGAACCGGGTCGCTGTTTCCGCCGAGCTCGCGGTTCCAGCTGCACCCGTTCGCCCCCCAGGTCGCCACCACCGTACTCGACCGCACGTTCGCCCTGGCGGGCCTGCCCGCGGGCGCCGATGTGGCGCAGCGCGTAGTCGACGATATCGCCGCCAGCGCCGGCGGCTCGGTGTTGCCGGCGCACCTGCAGGTCGCCGCCCTCGCCGTAGGGCAGCTTTCGGTGACGACGGCCGCCGACGTGCAGGCCATCGGCGGAGCCCGCGAGCTCGAAGACCGGTGGGTCGAGTCCGCCGCCGACGAAACCGGCAACCAGCGCGCCGCGCTTCGCCTGCTGGCCGAACTCGCCCACGGAGAGGGCACGGTGCCCTACGCCCCGGACTGGGCGGCCGCGCGCGTCGGGCTGGATCCGAGCTTTGCCGACAACGCTCTGCAGGCGTTCGCGAGACGGGGCATCGTTCGCCCGGTCGCGGTCGTCAACCGCCCCGACACCCACTACGTGCTCGCCCACGACGTGCTCGCCGGGCGCATGCGCGAAATCACCGCACCGGCGCGAGCCGCCGCCCGGCGCGCCTACGAGCTGCTGGGCAGCAAGGCCGCCCAGGGCGGGCGCCTGTCCCTCGGTGAGTGGTGGGCGGTTCGCACCGAAGGCATCGTGCCGTCCACCGACGAGGAGCGCGCGGTGCTCGCCCGCACTCAGCTGCTCGGGCGCATTGCCCTCGGCGTGCTGGCGGCCATCCCCATCCTGGTGCTGGTGGTTGCCTACCTGTCCAAGGCGGGCGCGTTCTACCTGGACGCCGTCCCGAGCGCCGATGGCCGAACCGAGCGCGTGGTCGTCAAAGCGGGCACGCCGTCGTCGTGGTTCAACTGGCTGCCGGCCTCGCCGTCATTCGGCTCGGTGGTCGCCGACCCGGGACTAAGCCGCAGCCGCGTCCCCGCCGACGTGTGGACGGCCATCGTCGACCACGACATCGCCGGGGACCTCGACGACGGCTACCGCGACGCGGTGTCGCAAGCGACCCGGCCGTTCGAGCGCGGCCTCGCCCAGTACGCGGCGACCGGCGATGACGGGCGCCTGGTGGATCTGTTTCCGGCGGACCTGCCGCCAGCGGAAAAGGCCGAGCGCCTCGAGGCCCTGGCGCCCATCGCGACCGGCAAGCCCCAGGAGAGCGCGGTGATCGCACAGCTGCTCGAAGAGCCATCGCCCATTGTGCAAACGGCCGCTCTCGACGTGGCCGCGTCGGCCGCGGCGCGACACGACAGCGCGTACACGGGCGTACTGGCGGGCGCCCTCGCCAGCGACGACGCGGAGCTGCGGCGCGTGGGGCTCGCCGCCGTGCGCGGCCTGCCCAGGGCCCGCGCCACCGAGATCTTCGAGGCCGCCCTCGCCGCCGACCCACCGGTGGAAGTGCGTCCGGCGCTCATGGCGGCCGCCAGCACCGACAGCGGTGCCGAAGGCGCGTCGGCCGCGGGCGCCGTCACCGTGTTGCGGTCCAAAAAGGCGTCCAAGGCGGCGCAGCGGCGCGCGCGGCGGTTGCTGCAGACCGCGTTCGAGCGCAACGCGACCGCCGCAACCGCTGAGGCGGCCAGCCTGGCCGGCGACGGCGACGCCCCCAAGGCCAACCGGCTCGCGGCGTTCGAGCTCATCGCCGAGTTCGCCAGCGACGCCGACACCAACGCCATCAAGCCAACCCTGCGTTTGGGCATTCAGGCCAAGGACGAAGACGTGCGCGCCGCGGCGCTGCCGCTGTTTGCGCGCATCGAGCCGCGAGCCGAAGCCGAAGAAGAGGTCGTGGTCTACGCCGAAACCCTCGCGGCCGGCGAGCTGTCCGACACCCTGCGCCGAGCCTACGCCCTGGCCTGGGGCGAGCTTGCCCGGCGCGGGTCCGGCGCCGCCGAGGCCGCCATCCGGCCGCTGCTCGGGGACGACACCACCCGGGTGCGCGCGGCGGCCGCACGCGCCTACGGCTTCAACGGGCGCGTGGCCCAGGGCGAGCTTTCCAAGCTCATCGAGACCGACCGATTCGAGGTCGCGGTGGGGGCGGCGTGGGGCCTCGCCAACAGCGCCGATGCCGGGGGCTCTCGGTCCCGGGCCGCCGGTCAGGTTGCCAAACTGTGGAAGAAAAAAGGCCGCGCCCGCCGGGTCGCGACCGAGGTCTTCGCCGCCATGGCGCACCGACGACCCTCGTCGGTCATCAACTACCTGAAGGCGGCCATCGCCCAGTCCGACGACACCAGCCTGCACCCGATCGCCGCCCGCGGTCTGTGCGCCGCGTACGAAGCCAACTCGTCTACCGCGGCGCGCGAGCTTGCGCGCCGCGCCGCCGGCAACCCCAATCCCGACGTTCGGCGAGTGGTCATCGAGTGCATGGCAAGGCAAGAAAAGCCCGGCGGGCTCGAGGCCAACGTTGCCTCCGACCTCGCCACCGACCCGGACTCCGCCATCCGCAGTCGGGCCGCCGAAGTGCTCAGCGCGGTGGCGCTGGCTGGCGGCAAAGATGCGGAGGACGCCGCCAAGGTCTTGCTCGACCTGGTCGCCGATGACCAGTCTCAAGTCCGCATGATGGCCGTGCGCGGACTCGCCACCCTGGGCGTGCGCTCGCCCAAGCGCACCGAGCGCGCTCTGCGCGCCGCGTTCGATCGGCGCGATGCCGACCAGGTGCAGAAGCTCGAGATCCTCAGCGCCGCGCGCAACGTCGGGGCGGGATCGCTCGTGTCGCTCGCACTGGCCGACGGCTCGCCGGCGGTGCGGCGCGAGGCCGTGGGCACCGCCATCGACACCCGGCAGCAGGTCGCGAGCGCCGTCAACGCGGCACTCGCCGATGCCGACGCCACCGTGCGCCGCGCCGCACTCGAGCGACTCGCCGCCGGAGACAGCGGCCTGTCGGCCGCCGATCTGGCGCGAGCCCTGGCCCTCGCCGTTCGCGACGAGGATCCGAGCATCGCCGCCACAGCACTCGAAACCTACGCGCGCATCGGCGACCAGCAAGAAGTCGTCTCCCGATTGCGCGGCGAGCTCGCGTCGCAGTCCGAGCGCGTTCGCGCGCGAGCAGCGCGCGCCGGCCTGGGGCTCGCTCGACGCGACGGCAAGGTTGCTCTCGAGTTGCTCGGCCCGCTCGTCGACGACCCGTCTCACGACGTGCGCGCGGCGGCGCTGCCCGCCCTCGCGGCCGCAAAGGCCGCGTTGGAGAGCCCCGAAGCGGTCGCCACCGAGCTGCGCAGCCACGAGGACCACGCCACTCGCCGCATCGTCGCGGCGGCGGCCCTGGTCGCCATGGCCCGCGTCGACGAGAAGTCGGCCGCGGCGACGGCCGTGCTGGGCGATGTCGCCGAGTCGGGGCCCCCACTGGCGAGCCTGGCGGCGGAGGTTGCTCAGGGGTTGGTGCGGAGCGGGTCGGATGCGGCTTTCTTCGGGCTCTTGTTGCCGTAGCCCGGGCAGCTGCGCAACGAAGGGCGAGAGACGACTGGCGACTGGCGACTGGCGACTGGCGACTGGCGACTGGCGACCGACGACCGACGACTGACGACCGACGGCCGGTGCGAGGAGAGGCGCTGGTGCTTGGGTGAAGGACGCTGGGCCTGACCGGGGCTACGCGATGGGGGCTGTCCGTGCTCAAGCATACGGTCCGCTGATCGCTGGCGTCGGACGCAGGGCGTTGTGCCGAGCATGGACCTTCTCCCGTGCGGTCCGAACTGCGCGCGGACAGCCCCCATCGCTTCGCCCCTTGGTGCCGGACCTGGCGCGCCGGGCTCGGGGGGGATTGGGGGATTTCTGTAGGTGCCGGCCCGTGGCCGGCAGATTGTTGTGGGGGCAGTGCGGCCGCCAACGTTGGGCCGGAGCTTGAACACCATCGTGTGGCCTTTGGCAGCCGCCCCTGGCACCCGAAACGACCCCGTCCCCGAATCCGAGACCGAGGCCGAATCCGAATCCGAATCCGAGGCCGAATCCGAGACCGAGGCCGAGACCGAGACCGAGGCCGAATCCGAATCCGAGGCCGAACCGGAACCCGAATCCGAGGCCGAACTCAAATCCGAGAACGAGAACGACACCACGCCTCGGCGGACCGCAGGCCACACGATCAGGGCGAGCCGCAGGCCACACGATCTACGGCGGGCCGCAGGCCACACGATGCCCCTGGCTTCCTGCACGAACGCCCGCAGCCGACGATGGGTTGCAAATCGGCATAGGGGCCCCGAGCATTTGCTCGGGGGCCCCTGCCACACCACCCGGCATGCGGGTCCGCACCGGGCGGTTCGGCCTGTTGAGCTCACGTCGCCAGGCGTGGGACGCCTAGGCGGTCGAAGTACGAAGTGGGAAAAGCCGCGTGAGCGGCCTGCGCCGAGGCGCGCCACCAGCTCGGCAGGTGGTACGAGAGACTTCGTGCTACCGCG